>ENA-OQMX01000057-OQMX01000057.1-human-gut-metagenome-genome-assembly--contig:-NODE-57-length-28186-cov-2.945329_pt1 | contig 28186 bp, 24 predicted proteins | sample MGYA00242622_ERZ504866 | MGnify/ENA primary metagenome ERZ504866 (study PRJEB26092, sample SAMD00036422) | human gut metagenome | host: Homo sapiens | study: EMG produced TPA metagenomics assembly of...
CATGGGCATAATCGCCGTGGCGGTTGGGTTCGATGGCATCGGCCACAAAGACCACCATATCGAGCGGCGTCATGTCGCAAGCGCCCACGGTGTGACGGTCGACAGCCTGAAAGACCGCCGGCGACAGCTCGGGAAAAAGCTGCGGAAGCTCATAGGCGGCAACCGGGCCATGCAAAAGCGGCGTCGCGGCAGACGGAGAGCCGGCAATCTTAATGCCATAATGCAGAGCGCGCGTGACCAGCTCGTCGTCGGAGAGCACCTTATCCCAGTCATGGATCAGGCCGGCGGCAGCGGCATCAAAGCGGTCGACACCGTACACCTCGGCTAGGTGCAGCGCAGTCTCGGCAACCCCGAGCGAATGCACGTAACGCTTACGCTTATCCTTCATGCGCACATCGAGCAACTCGTGGATACGCGTCAAGAGCGCGCGTTCGTCGCCCTCAAACTGATCTTCTACCGACAACGTTCTCCCCCATCAATCAAAATCGTCTTGCCCAAGATCGGCATACAGGCCGCGTTTACGGATATAGCCGAGCACGGACTCGCTCGTAAGATAGCGCACGCTCATGCCGCGAGCAACCCGCTTGCGAATGTTGGTCGAGCTAATCGCCAGCGCCGGAATCTGGATATACCGCACGTCAAACGGCAGGCCCGACTCTTTGATTCGCGCGCGAGCAGTATCGATATCAAAGCCCGGTCGCGTCGCCGCAATAAAGGTTGCCAGTTCGGCAATCTCATCTGCATTGTGCCAGGTCACAATATCGATAATCGCATCGGCACCCGTAATAAAGTAAAGCTTCACCTGTGTCGGGTAAAACTCGCGAAGGGCACGCAGCGTATCGGCTGTGTAGGTGACACCGGCACGATCGATCTCGAAGCGGCTTGCCAAAAAGGCCGGGTTCGCGGCGGTCGCGAGGACCGTCATGGCATAACGGTCCTCAGCAGGCGTCACCGGTTTGTCGAGCTTGAAGGCAGGAGAGCCGGCCGGCATAAAGAGCACGGCATCCAAGTCAAGGGACTCACGCGCCTGCTCGGCAGTAACCAAGTGCCCGTAATGAATCGGGTCAAAGGTGCGCCCATAATGCCAAGCCGAAACTCGTGCCCATCCTTGATGGGAAGTTCAGGCAATCCGATTCCACCGCGCAGCGACATGACCTTACTCGCCCTCCGGGGTCTCAACGTCTTCCGCAGCAGCAGCGTCATCGGTGCCGTCAATGGCATCCACCGCGTCGACAGCCTCCAAGCTATCATCGGCGACGTCAACGAGCTCGACGGCGACGTCCTCGCTACCGTCCTCGAGCTCGTCCTCGTAATCCGAGAAGTCCTCGGCGCCCTCAAAGTCAAAGGCGCGCTGGCAAATGCGAACCTCGTCGCCGGCACGGCAGCCGGCCTTTTCGAGCGCATCGTCAACACCCATGCGGGAAAACTTATGCTGCAGGTAGATGACGGCTTCCTCGTTTTCCCAGTCGGTCTGGATAACCATGCGCTCGATGGCGCGGCCGACCACGCGGAAGGCGCCGGGCTCTTCCTGGACGATACGGAACCGCTTCTCGCGCTGGAGGCGGCGACGCTCCCACTCATCATCGCGAAGATCGACCGGCTCGTCAGAGACCGCCAGCTCGGCGCGAAGCTTAGCCACCTGCTCGCCCACGGCAAGCATCAGCGTGTTGAGACCGGCACCCGTCACAGCGGACACGGCAAAGAACATATGGCCATCGTCGAGCGCCGCACGCTTAAGGTCGGCAATCTTGTCGGCCGTGCCCGGCGCATCGCACTTGTTGGCGACGACGATCTGCGGGCGCTCCGAAAGCTCGGCACCATACTGCTCGAGCTCACGGTTAATAATGCGATAGTCCTCGACTGGATCGCGATCCTCAAATCCGCCCGTCATGTCAACGACATGCATGATCAAGGCCGTACGCTCAATGTGGCGCAGGAACTGATGGCCCAGGCCACGCCCCTCGCTCGCGCCCTCGATAAGACCCGGGACATCGGCGACGACATAGGAGTACTCGCCGGCTCGCACCATACCCAGATTAGGCACAAGCGTGGTGAAGGGGTAGTCGGCGATCTTGGGACGGGCAGCGCTCATGCGCGCGATGAGCGAGGACTTGCCCACCGAGGGAAAGCCCACAAGTGCGGCATCGGCCATAAGCTTCATCTCGAGCTCAATCCAGTGTTCCTCAGCAGGCTCGCCGAGCTGGGCAAAGGCCGGAGCGCGACGCACTGACGTCACAAAGTGGGTGTTGCCCAGACCGCCGGCACCACCGGGCGCCACGACAACGCGCTCACCGTCGTGCACCAGGTCGGCAATCTCGAACATCGGGGTCTGCGTCTCGGGGTCGAGCTCGCGAACTACGGTGCCCATGGGGACTTTCAAAATCAGGTCCTCGCCGCTCTTACCATTGCGACGAGCGCCCTGGCCATGCGTTCCGCGCTCAGCACGAAAGTGATGCTTAAAGCGGTAATCGATCAGCGAGGAAAGCTGAGCGTCGGCCTGAATGACGACGTTGCCGCCACGACCGCCGTCGCCGCCATCGGGGCCGCCCTTGGGAACAAATGCCTCGCGCCTAAACGACATGCATCCGGCTCCGCCGTCGCCGCCGCAAACGTTAATGCGGCTGATATCGGTGAACTGTGACAACAGAATCGCCTCCTACAAAAAAGAGGGAGACCCTTGAATCCTAAAACTCAAGTGCCTCCCACATATGTGCTCTATGAAGGGTGAATTACGCGTTCGCGAGCGGGCGTACGCTGACCCTGTGCTTGATACCCTTGTGGAACTCAACGGTACCGTCGACCAGCGCGAACAGCGTGTCGTCCTTGCCACGGCCAACGTTCTCACCCGGGTGGATGTGCGTGCCGTGCTGACGGACGAGAATCGTGCCCGTGGTTACCGTCTGGCCGGCATAGCGCTTCGTGCCAAGGCGCTGACCGCGGGAGTCACGGCCATTACGGGAGGAACCGAGTCCTTTTTTGTGTGCCATTGTGTATACCTACTCTTTCGTTACGAGTGTAATCTACTCGGCGACGGGAGCCTCGGCAACAGCCTCAGCCTCTGCCTTGACAGCCTTCTTGGCGCGGGAGGTAGCCTGAACCTTCACGATCTTCAGCTTGGTGAGCTGCTGACGGTGACCCTTCAGACGACGATAGCGCTTACGCTTGTGGAACTTGAAGACCAGCTGCTTCTCGCCCTTGAACTGCTCAACGATCTGAGCGGTAACCTTGGCCTTGGCCAGCTTGTCGGGATCGGTGACGATCTTCTTACCATCGTTGAGGAAGATAACCGGCAGGGTGATCTTATCGCCCTCATTGCCCTCGATCTTCTCGACGGTGATGACATCGTCGGTGGCGACCTTGTACTGCTTGCCGCCCGTGTTAACGATTGCGTACATGTTTACTTGCCCTTCATGCATCAGTTAGTGCAACAGCCGAATATAGTAGCAGGCGATAATACCCCCGTCAACGAGTATGTGGAGCAAATCCACAAGTTCGCACAGGTATGGGGCTGACGAGTCGGCCCTCGTCGTCCTCGCATGCTTGATTCTGACGCTCGACATCGTAGGAGCAGATGGTCACGAGGTCTTGCATACCGGTGGAAACGATAGGTGCATCGACGCCCGGGGTCAAGCCCTGCAACAAAACATCAGCGGCAGAAAGCAAAATTTCCGGACGCATGGACCCCTCGTTGTCGGCATGGGTGTCGAGCATGAGCACCAGATGGTCCGGGCGCTCCCCTGCCGTGAGCTCATAGCCCACCAGTGTGTGGTCAAGGTCTAGGCGCTTGCCCTTCTTACCGCGTGCGTAGTCGATGCCATGGCCCGCGCGCAGCGTATCGATAGCGCGACGCACCTCGTCGGCGGAGGCCGGCGCGTCGGGATTCAGATGCAGGTCGATGCGGTACGACAGACGCGTGAGTTGCGCCGTCAGCGCCGGCGTGCGCACGTCGATGTATGCCGCCTCGATGGGGGCCAGATCGGCCGGAGATGCCGCCGCCAGGCGCTCAAATGCCTCGTCGAGCGCGACGAACTCGGTCATAAACAGGTCATACCACTCGCAAGTCGACGACGTTCCTACCGGCAGCGCCGACGAAAAGCCCACGCGCATGTGCGGAGAGAAGCCCTGCGTCACGGCATAGGGCAGCCCCGCGCGACGCACGATGCGCTCAATGGTATGAATCACTTCGAGATGGCCCAGGTGCTTAAGACGGTCGCGCTTGCCATAGCGAACGCGAAGCCTAAAGAGCGTGGGGTTATCGGTCAGGCGCTCACTCATGCGCGATCACCCACCAATACGTTCTTGGCATGGAGCGTGGGGCAGATTCCGCAGCCGGTGCACGACGTGCGGGTGCAGTCGGGGGTCGTGACGCCCTCCAACGAGCGGCGGTATTCGCGCTCGAGGAAGCCGCGCGAGCAGCCGGGGCTCACGTGCTCCCAGGGCAGGCGCCAGTCCAGTTCATAGGGCAGGTGCACGAGCTCGTTGAGGTCGATGCCGTTTTTGGCGGCGGCTGACTTCCAGTTATCGAGCGAGAAATGCTCCACCCAGGCGTCAAAACGCGAGCCCGCACGCCAGGCGTCGATAATGACCGGCGTCATGTCGCGACCGGCGCGGGACAGCGCGGCCTCGACGAGCGAGGTCTCGGCATCATGGTAGTGAACGCGGACCGCACGGTTACGAACGCTCGTAATGAGCAGCTTCTGACGGCGCTTGACGTCGTCGTAATCGAGCTGCGGGCACCATTGGAACGGCGTGGCGGCCTTGGGGGATAAACACCGACACCGAGATGGATACCGAGATGGAGCCGCGGCGCGCCTTGGGACCACGGAGCGGCCGAGCTCGAGCACGTGGTCGGCTAGGTTGGCGATAGCCACGATATCCTCGTCGCGCTCGCCGGGAAGCCCCATCATAAAGTAGAGCTTCATGCGGTTCCAACCAGCCTCGAAGGCCGCCTTGGCCGCACGGTCCAAGTCCTCCTCGGTCACGTTCTTGTTGATGATGTCGCGCATGCGCTGACTGCCGGCCTCGGGGGCAAACGTCAGGCCGCCCTTCTTTCGCCGGCGACCGACTCGGCCATATCCACGCCAAACGAATCCAGGCGCTGTGAGGGAATGGACACGCGAATGCCCGTATCTTCCAGACGGCGGTTAAGGCGACCGAGCACATCGCGGATGCAGGAGTGATCGGTGGTCGAAAGCGAGGTAAGCGACACCTCGTCATAGCCGGTCTTTTCCAGGCCCTGGATCACCGAGGACACAATCTGGTCGGCCGAGCGCTCGCGCACCGGGCGATAGGTCATGCCGGCCTGGCAAAAACGGCAGCCGCGGGCACAACCGCGCAGAATCTCGATCGACAGGCGGTCGTGAACGAGCTGCGCGTAGGGCACGCACGACTGCGACAACGGATTGGTAGCGCCAAAGTCCTCAACGACGCGCTTGTAGACCACCGGTGGGACGTCCTTGCCTTCGCGCGGCACGGTGTAGCCATGCGGCGAGCAGGGCTCGTCATGGCGCACCTCGTAGAGCGACGGCACATAGGTGCCACCGACCGTCGCGAGCTGCTCGACAATCTGAGCGCGCGAGACGCCCTCGTCGCGCAAGCGGCGATGCAGCTGGCAAACCTCGAGCAGCGACTCCTCGCCCTCGCCAATGAGGATGGCATCGAAGAAGGCTGCATACGGCTCGGGGTTATAGACCGAGGGACCACCGGCGACGATGATGGGATCGTCCTCGGTACGGTCGGCGGCGAGCAGCGGAATGCCGGCGAGGTCGAGTGCCTCGAGGAAGTTGGTGACGGCCATCTCGTGAGGCACATGCATGCCGACGATATCGAACGAGGCCACAGGCGCCGCGCCCTCGAGCGACAGCAGCGGAATCCCCGCCTCGCGCATGGCATCGCCCATATCGGGCCACGGCACATAGCCGCGCTCGCAGGAAATGCCCTCGGCCTGATTGAGGATGTTGTACAGGATGGCAATACCCTGGTTGGGCAGGCCAACCTCGTACACATCCGGGTAAATCATGCAGCAACGATAGTCGGCATCGGCCTTGGAGAGCGTGCCCCACTCATGGTCGATATAGCGACTCGGCTTCTCGACCTTTGCGAGCAGGGGCTCAATCAAATGAAAACAGTCTTGGTACACAGCGCGCAAAAGAAACCCCTAAGCAGCGAGATCGGATGCGTCCTCAAAGGGACCCATGGGACGAGTAGCGCCGGCAACCGTGGTCACCAGGTCGCGAACGCGCGAGAACGTGGCGGCAGCCACCTCGTTGGCACGGCTGTAATCGATGTCGCGCTCATACAGCGAAACGAGCGCACGGCCCATACCATAGGTGCCCGCGGCGGCGGTCAGCGCCTTGACGACAAACCCGATATGCGGCGTCTGCTTTACCAGGGCGCGGGTGACGGCGCGGAGCACCAAGCCGCCGGCAAGCACGCCCGCGACCTCGTAGCCGCGCTCGGGCTTAATACCGCGTCCAAAGATGGCCGCGAGCTCAAAGAGCATGCCCACCTGCGCCAGCGCCATAACGGGATAATCGGCCCCGGCAAAAACACCAGCGCACCCGTCGCCATATTGGTAAGCGCGCACGAGGTGATGATGCGGTTGGCGGCGGCGATACGCATAAAGGCAAAGTTCGCCGCAAAGGCTGTCTCCTTGTCCGTGCGGTCGAGAATCCAGCGAGCGAGCGTCTCGAGCAGATACGTCTTATCGGTAGCCGCCACCGCGCCGAGCATGGGCGTGGACTCCTGGATAAAAGGCACCTCGACAGCGGACTCGGCCAGCACGCACGCGGGGGCGCCGGCAATCACAAGCTCCTGTACAGCGCTCTCCAGACGGTCGGATCCGCACGAAAGGACCAGCACCACGTCGGTATCGGTCTTGGGGACGATACGGTCCTCACCCAGGCGCTCAACGCGCACAATGCCAGACGTCGTCTGCGGCACGAAGGCATCGCGCACCGTCTCGACCAAAAAACGCGAGGCAGACGAATCGAGGTAGACGGACACGCGAACCGGCGTGTCGGAATCCTTCTTGGTGGTCGCGCCCATCTTAAAGACGCGGGTCAGCTTGTCCACGGGAATCTTCATAGCAAACCCCTCCAGCGGTTACGCGGCGCCCGAACGATGCCGCCATATGGATTGTACGATACCCACCGTCAGCAACTGGATCATCATCGAGGACGAACCGAAGCTAATGAACGGCAGCGGAATACCGGTAATCGGCATCATGCCGATGCACATGCCGATGTTCTCGAAGGTCTGGAATGCCCACATGCCGACGATACCCACGCATGACAAGCGTAGGAACAGAGACTCACACTTAAAGGCGACGCGAATCGTCGAGAACATGAGCAGCACGTACAGGCACAGCAGCAAAAAGGAGCCGCAGAAGCCAAAGGTCTCGGACAAAAAGGCAAAGACGAAGTCGGTGTGGAACTCGGGCAGAAAGCCACCGGCAGACTGCGTCGCATGGCCCAGACCTTTACCGAAAAAGCCACCCGATCCAACCGCGATGAGCGATTGCTGCAAGTTGTAGGCATCGTCCGAATCGGCATTATCGGGGTCGATAAAGACGGTCAGTCGGTTCATCTGGTACTGCTTGATCAAAACGTCATGGCCCAAAAGAGAATCGAGCACCGAATCGAGCGCCAGGATGAGCGCCACCAAACCCACGAGCAGAGCCAAGGTCGACAGCACCCATTCGCGGCGCGCACCGCTCATGCAGATCACAACGGCACCCGACACCAACACGACCAAGCCCGAACCCAGGTCGCCCATAGCGACGACGGCCAAAAACGGAACGGAAAGCATGCCGCAGAGCTTAATGTAGTCGCGGGCGGTATCGATGCGGCCGTTGTACTGCGAACCAAGCGTGGCGATAAAGAAGATCGTGATGAGCTTGGCGAGCTCGACCGGCTGGAAGGTAAGACCGATACCGGGAATCTTGATCCAGCCCGTCATGCCCAGACCGCCCGTATAGGACAGCCCCGGAATCTTGGGCGAGAAAATCACAATGAGGTCGATGACGAGCAGCGCCGTCGAGAAGTTAGAGATGCCGCGCAGATCGGTACGCCAGACGAGCACCGCAAGCACCGCACCGATACCGATGCCCAACAGGTGGCGCGAAAATGAGGCGTCGGCCTTAAACTGCGATGCCGACCAAATGATGATGGCACCATAGGCAACGAGTGCCAAGGTTGCCAGCAGCACGCCGATGTGCACCTTCTGGCGAAACGTGCCGCGCGAGGCCGAAAGCTGCTTGTTGACACGGTCCAGGCTGCTGCGGGAACCGGTTTTAGTTGAGCGGAACAGGTCCGCCGGCGAAAAATCCATCGCAACCTCCTATCGAACCGAAGAATCGCCCGTGGCAGAAGATGTGTCGGGCTCGTCATAAATGGCACCGAGGACATCGCGCACGACGTGCAGCGCGGTATCGGAGCCACCACCGCCCTGTTCCAAGACAGTGACAATCACGTACTTGGGCTCATCGGCCGGCGCGTAGGCGCAAAACCACGCGTAATCGTCCTCGCCGCTCTTCTCGCCCGTGCCGGACTTGCCGTAGACCGTGGGGGTCAAGGAGTTAAAGTGTGCGGCGGTCGAAGTCGACGCCGAGTAAATCACATCGTGCATGCCGTTGCGGACCAGCGCAAGATCAGCATCGTTGTTAATTTGAGCCTCAAGGCGCTTCTTTTTGCCCTTGCCGTTGTACTTGTAGGCATCGCCGTCGCCATCACGCGAGACAGCAGACAAGAACACATGCGGCACATACTGTTTGCCGCCGTTGGCAAGGCCCATGTAGGCACACGCCATCTGCAGCGGCGTCACCAAAATGTCGCCCTGGCCGATAGCGATGTTAGTCATATCGCCGGCATTCCACTTGCGGTCCTCGGCCGAGGCGTCGGTAAAGTAGGACTCTTTCCACTTGGCGTCAGGAATGCGACCGGTGCCCTCACTTGGCAGATCGATGCCGCAGGTCTTGCCCAGGCCCCAACGGCGAAAGACCTCTTGCAGACCCTCGGGATGCTGGTCGTTGTAGAAAAACGCCTTACCCATATCGTAAAACACGGGGTCGCACGAGTTGGCGATACCGGATTGCAGCGTCATAGTGCCGTGACCGGAATGCAGCCAGCAGTACTTACCCCATGACTTGCCCAGGCCCGTCCAATAGCCCGTGCAGTTCGTGGTCTGGCCTGAGGTATAGGTTCCAAACTCAAGACCGGCCAGAGCCGAGAGCGGCTTGATGGTCGAAGCCGACATATACTGGCCGCTAATGGCGCGGTTGAGCAGCGGATGCGAACCCTTGTCGTCGTTGAGCTCGGTCCACACGTCGTTGGAAACGCCGCCGATGAACACCGACGGATCAAACTTGGGCTCGCTCGCCATACCCAGAATCTCACCATTGTTGGGATCGAGGCACACCACGGCGCCGTTGCCGGCATCGCTATGACCCGTGGTCTTGGCAAGCTCAATGGCATTCGCCAGAGCCGTCTCGCAGGCCTGTTGAATCTTAAGATCGAGCGTAAGCTTAATGTCAGAACCGGCCTTGGCGGGAACGGCGCCGGCTTGACCGGTCACGTTACCCGAGGCGTCAACTTTCACGGTCTGCTCACCACGAATGCCCTGCAGCAGATTTTCGTAGTAAATCTCTACGCCCGCCTGGCCCACAATATCGCCCGATTGATACGAGATCTGGCCAGCCGCGCTATCGCTGCCGTCCGACGACTTCCTGTTCTGCGCCTCGAGCTGCTCGGAGGTAATGGTGCCGGTATAGCCCAAGATATGGCAGGCGGTCTCGCCATACGGGTATTGGCGCTCGGTGCGCTCGGCGATCTTCACGCCGGGAAACTCACCGGCGTGCTCCTGAATGTAGGCGACAGTGGAGCGGCGCACGTCAGTCGCGATCGTATGCAGGCTCTGCGCGCCTTCGGAATTGTCCTGGATGTTGCGCAGCACCGCGATATACGGCATGCCGAGCACGTTGGCAAGATGACGCACCAGTACCTTGTCGTCGGCAAGGTCGCGATAGGCGACGACGGCGAGCGAGGGGCGGTTTTGCACCAGCGCGACGCCGTTGCGGTCCAAGATGCGGCCACGAACGGCAGGCGTGGTAACGGTACGGGTCTGATTGCTCTTGGCCTGCTTGTCGTAGTAGTCCGACGAGACCATCTGCATGCCCCACAGCTTAACGGCAAGCGCGGCAAACATCGCACCCACGCCCGCGGTGAGGATGGAAAAGCGGCCCTTGAAGGCCGTAGCGGCCGTATTGCCCTCGCCCTCGGTGGCGCGCGGGGCCGTTCCGTGCTGCGTGTCGTAGGTAAAGCGGGAGTCGCCGCGGCGCATGATGACCAGCGCGACCACAATGGCCACGACCAGCACGATACCGGCGACAACAACCGTCAACTGGGAAGACATCTACAGACCTCCCCTATTTGAGCTTACGGGTCTTGGGCTTAAAGCGCATACCCGTCTGACGCCCACCGCGCGCGGAGAACCCATAGCCAGACTGTGGCGCGACGCCGGACATCAAAAACGGAACGGCGACCAGACCGGTCAGAATCGAGGACGGCAGGGCGTGTCCAAAGATCGCCACGACAAAACTCGATTCCAGTCCCATAAATAGCAAGATAATGCTGTAGATCACGTTAATGGCAAGCGCAAAGGCGCCCACCGTGATGCCGCGAGCGCTCGGGGTGCCGCCCGTCTGACCGGCGGCACTGTGTGTCAGGGCAAAGCTGCCCACTGTCAGCAACAGCGACATCACGCCCACCGGCACGGCTGCCGACAGGTCGTAGAACAGGCCACTGCAAAAACCGCAGATGACGGCCCGCGTGGGATCGCCCGAAAACACACTCAGGCACACCAGGATAATCATAAAGTTGACGCGACCGCCCGCGATGGAGATCTGCGGCGCCAAGCCCGCCTGCAGCAGGACGCAGACAATGGCGGCAATCGCAAAAGTGCGGGAGCCAGTCCCCTGTTCGTGTAGATCCATGGACATGCCTCCCTATTCGCGCGAACCCGAGTCAGTCGTGTCGGACGCATCGGAGCTTTCATCCGAGCTTTCGTCTTTGGACTTGGTGGCCGCATCGCGCGAGGTGCCCTGCGGCGTACTGTTGGCGCTGCTCACATCCTCGTCCGAAGCCGACTGCTCATCGGTCAGCGACGTAATGACCAGCACTTCCTCGTTGTTTTCGGCCGTTGTCTGGGCGCGCACGACGATGGTGTAGTACACATCGTTGGCAGACTTCTCCACCGACGAGACCGTACCGAGCGGCAGGCCCTTGGGGAATACGCCGCCGATGCCCGAGGTCACGATGATGTCGCCCACCTTCACGTCGGAATCGACACTCACGTGCTCCAGGCGCAGGGTACCGTCGGGCTGCCCCTGCAGCATACCCTGAGCGCGCGTATCCTGCACCATGGCGGACACGCCCGAGTTCTCATCACTAATCAGGCGGACGGTGGAGGTCTTGGCCGAAACCTCGATAATCTGACCGATGACACCGGCAGAACTCGTCACGGGCATGTTGATGGTAAGACCGTCGGCAGAGCCTTTGTCGATGGTAACGGTCGAGGTCCAGGCATCGCCCGACGCGCCGACAATGCGAGCCGCGGTGGACTTGAGGTTGTAGGTCGACTGCAGACCGACCAGGCTCTCGAGTCGCTCGGCGGTCTTTTGAGCCTCGGAGAGCTCAGCAACCTTTGACGTCAGGACCTCGTTTTGCTTCTTAAGCTCGTCGAGGGTGTCTTGCGAAGCCGTAAGGTTTGAGAACACGTTTCCGATTGCGTTGAAGGGCGCGGCCACAGCCGAGCCCAAAAAACGCACCGGCGAGGTAATCGTCGTCACGCCCGAACGCACGGCATGAATCGGCCCCGCCTCGCCCTCGCGAATGTAAAACGTGAGTAGCAACACCGAAATCACGCTGAAAACAATCAACGGGCGCATACCCGTTGATTGTCGCTTGGTATTCAGATTTGAAGAGAAACCCGAAGATCGTGCCAAATGGAATCCACCTTTTGGAAATTAAGCATTGGTCTGGACGAAGCCACCGTCAAACGCGTTGGCCTCGAGCACGCGGGCGCAGCCGTTGACGACGTTGTCGAGCGCCGTAGGGCTAACGTTGACCGAAACGCCAGTCTCGTCGCGCAAACGCACGTCGAGACCGCGCAGCAGTGCGCCACCGCCGGTCAAAAGGATGCCGTAGTACATAAGGTCCGAGGCAAGATCGGGCGGCGTGGCGTCGAGAGCGTCCTTGACGGCCTTGGCCATCTCGTCGAGCGGCTTGTTGAGCGCGCGACGGATTTCCTCGCTCTCGATGCGCACGGTCTTGGGCAGGCCCGTGATCACGTCGCGGCCGTTGACCTCGACGTCGAGCTCATCCTTGAGCGGCACGGCAGAACCGACCTTGATCTTGATATCCTCGGCCGTGCGCTCGCCGATAGCCAGGTTATAGGCATCGCGAACGTGGGTAAGGATGGCCTGGTCAAACTCGTCACCGGCAATGCGGATGGACTGTGACACGACGATACCGCCCATGGCAATAACGGCGACCTCGGTGGTACCGCCACCGATATCGATAACCATGGAGCCGGTGGGCTCCTCGACAGGCAAGTCGGCGCCGATGGCAGCGGCCATGGGCTCCTCGATCAGGTATGCCTGGCGGGCACCGGCCTGGATCGTAGCCTCAAAAACAGCGCGCTTCTCGACCGACGTGACGCCGGAGGGGACGCAGACGACAACGCGCGGACGCGGAGTCCACGGATAGCGCTTCTCGGACGCCTTGTCGATAAAATAGCGAAGCATGGCCTCGGTAACGTCGAAGTCGGCGATAACGCCGTCCTTAAGGGGACGAACGGCCACAATGTTACCGGGCGTACGGCCGAGCATGCGCTTTGCCTCGATACCGACAGCCAGGATGCGCTCATCGTTCTTGTCGATGGCGACAACGGAGGGCTCGCGAATGACGATGCCCTTGCCGCGCACGGAGACAAGCGTGTTGGCGGTGCCGAGGTCGATGGCAAGATCGCCCGCATAGCTACCGAAGAACATATCCATCAAAGAAAACAACGCAACTCCTGATGTGCTGGATGATTGCTGGAAAACTACTAGCCCATCATACTAGCGCAAGCCCGGCACCTCACTTGCGGTGAGGCACCGGGCAGCGCCAAACCTCATAAGGTCACTACTGGTTGTCAGCGGCCGAGAGATCGATGTCGAGCGAGGAGACGGCCCAACCGATATGGTTGTCGGAGCGCACGAACTTGACGGTGTACTCCTGCTCGCCGCCCTTTGACAGCGACGCCTTGACCTTGGCGGTGGTCTCGGTCATAGACTGATCCATCCCCTCGATGGAGACGGTGGCGCCCTGCGGAATCGAGGAAACGATCATCGTCTTGGCGTCCTCGGACAGGCTGGAGGCCAGGCAGGACTCGGCCTTGGCGGTATCGCCGTCACCTGCGGCCTGGAACAGGTCGGTGACAACAGACTCCTGCGAGGGGAAGCCCAGGCCGCGCGTGTAGGCAAAGCCAAGACCGCCTGCGGCAAGGACAATCAGCAGAAGCAGCACCAAGAAGACTTTGAGGCCCGTGTGGCGATGGCGACGACGGACCTTGGCCTCCTTGCGGTCCTGCTGAACCATCTCGGACTCGGACAGGGTAAAGAAGCCGGTGTCCGAGGGGTCGGGCATAAACTGGCCGGTAGCACCCGTGGGATCGAGCGGGTCGACGGCCGGAGCATCCATCGCGGGAGCCGGAGCCGTGGCCATGGCCGTCTGGGCCGAAAGCGCAGCGAGGGAATCTTGCACGCGGGCAAGCTCATCGGCCTGCTCGGGCGTGAGCTGGTAGATGCCGTCGGCGGTGGCGGCGTTAAAGGCATCGAGCGCGTCAGAGGGGCGACCGGCGGCAGAGAGCGCCTCGCCCATACCGGCGTTAAGCGCACGCGTGTCATCGCGCGGACCGGCAAAGTCGATGGCCGTGCGGTAGGTCTCCACGGCGTCTGCCGGACGGCCGAGTTTAATAAAGCAGCGGCCAAGATCGCCGAGGGCGGCGGCAGGAGCCGGGTTGGCCCCATCGATGGCGGCCTGACGGAAGGCGGTACCGGCGTTGGCGTAATCGCCCGACTGGAACAGGGCGTTGCCCAGGCCCAGATAGGCCTTAAACGGCGTCGCATAGGATGCATCCTGCGTTGCGGCAGAGAACGTCTGGGCTGCGGTCGCATAGTCACCCACGGCAGCAAGCGCCTTACCGCGGTTGGTGAGCAGCGCGCCGCGCTTGCCATAGGTACCGTCGTTGAGGGCGGCGGCGTAGGCCTCAGCGGCCTCGGCATACATGCCCAGGTGCATCAAGGCGTTGCCGCGCAGATGGTCGGCCTCGCCCATAATCTCGCTGGGGGTCTTTGCCGCACCGAGCATCTGGGCGGCAGCGGAATAATCACCCGCGCGATAAGCGGCGCGGCCCTGTTGGATCAGCTGGCTATTCAAGGAAGTCCCCTTTACTCGTGAACGATCTCGACGTGGACGATCTCGTCGCCGGCACGCAGCTGCGAAATCACATCGAGGCCCTCGACCGTGGTGCCAAAGACGGTGTAGCCTGAGTCGAGGTTATGCTGGGCGCCCAGGCAGAAGTAGAACTGCGAACCCGCGGAATCGGGATCCATCGAACGTGCCATGGCAAGCGCGCCGTCGACGTGGCTGTTACGCGGATTGGTAGCGAACTCACCCTTGATGCAGTAACCAGGGCCGCCGGTACCGGGCATGCCGTCGGGGCCCTCAAGGCCGGCGGCGACATCGGCGCCGGACATATCGCGGGTATTGGGGTCGCCGCCCTGAATCACAAAACCGGGCACATAGCGATGGAACTTAAGACCATCGTAAAAACCCATCGTGGAAAGCTCGCAGAAGTTCGCAACGTGGATGGGAGCGCCCTCGCCGTCAAACTTGACCTTGATGGTGCCCTTCGACGTCTCGATCACCGCGCACTCATCGCCGGCAAGCTGGTACTCGGGCGTGTAGAGCTCTTTCTTAAAACCAAACATGTGGTTCCTTCCTCGTGCGTTTAAAGCATATTTGTTCGAATTGTAGCAATAAGCACAGGCTTCCATCAATTGCGCACGCAGGTTATACCGCTTAGGCGCATTAATTACGAACGCTGTCGCGGCTTCCAAGCGCCCACGTTGGCATCGTACTGGTTGAGCGCGCTGTTGCCGCCCTGCGCCATGGGTGCCAAGATCTCGCTCTGGCGAGCGCTCATCGACTCACCTTCGGGGACGGAAAGCGAGATGTCCCAGCTCTGGCAAATCACATCGACACGCTCGTACATCCACTCGGCAAGCTGCTTGAGGTGCTCGATGTCTTCGGCATAGACTGTGTCGTCCTGGCACTTAAGATTGTCGAGTTCGTCCTGCGTCTGCTTGATGCGGTCGCGCAGGTCATAGGCGCTCTGCGACATCTCCTGGCGCGTGCTGAGCGAAGAGCGCAAATAGCCGCTGTTAAAGGAGGTGATCACTTCGCCGATCTGGTCCTCGGTGTTGTACGAGAGGATGGTCTGGTAGATCTGGTCGAGCTTGGCATAAAGTTCATCGTCAGTGAGCACGACCTCCTCCTTGACCACGTCGGAGGTGTCGTCGCCATCGCTCTCATCGACCTTGGCGGCATCGTCCTGAGCCTGCTCGCCCTTCTGGCGCGAAGGGAAAGTACTCTGCGCGGCATGGCCAAACTCGCTATAGAATCCCGGCATGACGCCCAGGGGATCGGTCGTCACAAACCAATAGGCACCGCCGCACACGGCCGCGATCAACGCAACGACGATAACCGGCTTGGGAATATGGCGCTTATGCTTGTGGTAGGCATCCTCGTCGGGATGCACCTTGCGCTTGGGCTTCTGTTTACTGGGCTGGGCATCGTCGCGCAGGGAAACCGGCGTCGGGACATCCACCTTAGGGATACCGAAGTCCTTGTCGAAGGCCGGAAGCACACAGGTCTCGTTGGGATCGGCGGCGTCCGAGAGTACCGCAGCGGCAGAAGTCGGCGCATGAGGCACCTCGGTATCAATCTGCTCCTGCGTCAAGCGCGGAAAGCCGGCCGTGCGGCCTGCCGCCAGATCGGATGCAGCCGCGTCTTTGGAAAGGATGCCCGGGGCGGGGCGCCCGCACTTGGGACAGGTGCGATCATGCGGGGACAGACGTGCGCCGCAACCATCGCAGAACACGAATTCGGTATGCTCGGGACCGTCGCCCGGACCAACGTATGCGTTGCAGTAGGGGCAAAACGAGGCGCCGTCTTCTATAGTCTTAAGGCAATGCGGGCAGATCACGGCTTCCTCTTTTCGGAGCAATTCATACAGTCGAGGTTAGAGCATAGCATCGCCACGCCCCCACAGGGGCAAGGCACCAATTCAACATCGCCAGAAAAATTATCCCCCGGCAGCTGCGGCTAGGCTTTCTTTGCGGGCTTTTTCTTCTTACTCGGCATCGAGACCTTAATGCCCTGAGCGGACTTGGTCACACGCGAGCGCTTAGCGACCGTGCCGTTCTTTTTCTTGGGCTGGGCCTTTTCCACGCCCTCGAGCGCGCGAACTTCGGCCTCACGAGCGGTGCGCTCCTCACGGCGCTGCGCCATATCGGCGGCGACGCGCTTGGCAAAACGCTGGGCGGTTGAACCCGTCGAGCTCACCTTGCCGCCGCCGCGACCCAGACGGACGCGAACGCCACGGCCAAAGCCAGTGGCAGCATGGCGACGACGCGGCTCGAGCGAATCCATGATCGTGGCGAGCTTAAAGAACACCGTGCAGGTAAAGACGACGATCGCCAGTAAGATAACCGCCTCGCCCATCGAAAGGTTTAGCAATGGACAGCAGCTCCGGGAATTCCGATAACGCCCACCAAGATGCCGACGACGAACAAACACAAAGAGCGCCACGCGCAAGGGGGTGAGCGGCTGCGAGATGCGCCAGATCAGGCTCACGCTCGCCGCGCACGACGTAAGCAAGCACATGGTCGAAAGGATGAGCTGGTTAAAGCCGAACACGCGCGCCACAAAGATATCGAGCGCCGCAGCCATAATGACCGCCAGCGACGCCGGCAGCGCACGCTTGAGCACGTTGGTCAAGAATGACCCCTTCACGCGGGCATTATTGGGCTCCAGACCAAGCACAAAGCCCGGCGCGCCGATGCAGAAGAAATTGATGAGTGTCATCTGAATCGGCTCGAAGGGATACGGCGGAAACGCGATGCACAGCGCCGCCAAGCCCATCGAGAACAGCGTCTTGGTCAGAAACAGCGCCGCAGAGCGCTGCAAGTTGTTGATAGAGCGACGGCCCTCGGCCACCACGGCGGGCATCGAGGCAAAATCGTTGTCGACCAGCACGATTTCGGCCACGTTGCGCGCGGCATCGGAACCGGCGGCCATGGCCACGGAGCAGTCGGCTTCCTTGAGCGCCAGCACGTCGTTGACGCCGTCGCCCGTCATGGCAACGGTATGGCCGCGACGCTTGAGCGCCTGCACGAGCTCGCGCTTCTGCTGCGGCGTCACGCGACCAAAGACGTGATAGCGGTCCACTGCCGCATCAATCTTGGACGGTGTATCGAGTTTCGTGGCATCGACGTAGGCATCGGCCCCCGGTATGCCCACCACACGCGCGATTGACGACACCGTACGAGGGTCGTCGCCGCTGATCACGTTGAGAGTCACACCCTGCTCGTTAAAGTAGCCGATGGTCTCGGCAGCCGAGGTGCGGATCTCATCGCGAATGGTCACAAAGCCCACGGGCTCGGCATCGCCCACCATATCGCCGTCGGGCGTAAAGCCGTCCACACGGGCCACCACAAGCACGCGGCAGGTGTCGGCAAGCTCGGCTACACGATTCTCGACCTGCGCAAAGGCGCGCTCCGAAAGCACAAACTGCGCAGCGCCCATCACATAGGAGCCCTGCGCAAACGAAGCGCCACTCCACTTTTTGGAGGACGAGAACGGAATGACCGATAGCGGCTCGGACACCTCGACCAGGCGATCGGCGTAATAGTTGAGCAGCGCCTGGCAGGTCTCGTTGGCATCGGCCGAAGTCGCACGCGCCACGTTGGCGAGCGCAAAATCGAGGACCGTGGTCTCGACGGGGACAGCCGCCTCGTCCGATTCCGCGCCAAAGCCAACACCCTCAACAGGCAGCGGGTAGGTGCCCTCGACCTCCATGCGACCCGATGTGATGGTGCCCGTCTTGTCCAAGCACAGCACGTCAACGCGCGCGAGCGTCTCGATGCAGTAGAGCTGCTGCGCGAGCACCTTGCGGCGCGCCAGGCGCACCGTGGCGATGGCAAGCACCGACGAGGTCAGTAGCACCAGGCCCTGTGGAATCATTCCCAAAAGAGCGCCCACCGTGGACAGCAGCGCCGACGAGGGCACGCGACCGGCAAGCAGCTACGGAAAAGCACCACGAAAGCGCGCTATCGCCGGCGTACGGCGGCATCCCAAAGCCCGCTCACGCTCGAGGCAAAGAGCGCCAGACCGAGCGGAATCATAATGAGGCTCGCGAAGCGCACGATGGCGTTGAGCGCGTTCATGATCTCGGAATTAACCTTTTTGACGTACTTGGCCTCGTTGTTGATCTTTGCCACGTAGTTGTCGGCGCCAACATGGATAACGCGGGCGCGCAGCAGGCCCGAGTCGATAAAGCTGCCGCTCATGAGCTCGGAGCCGGGCTGCTTTTTGATGAGATCGCTCTCGCCCGTCAGCAGGCTCTCGTTAACGAGCGCCTCGCCCGACACCACCACGGCGTCGGCGGGAATCTGGTCACCGCGCCCCAAGCGAATGATGTCGTCGAGCACGATCTGGTCCAAGTCGAGCTCCACCTCGGTACCGTCGCGCACCGCGATGGCCTTCTTAGAGGTCAAAAGCGTGAGCTTATCGACCATCTTCTTGGAGCGCATGGACTGGATGACTCCGATGGCGGTATTGAGGAACACCACGAACAGGAACGTCAGATTCTTAAACGAACCGGTCAGCAACACCAAAATCGCCAAGACAGCGTTGATCAAGTTAAACAGCGTGCAGAGGTTCTCGATGATGAGCTCTTTGACCGATTTTGTCTTAAGCTCCATATTGCGGTTGATCTTACCGGCGGCGATGCGCTCCTCGACCTCGGCGGTCGAAAGTCCGCGCTCGATATCCGTTACTGCCATACCACGTCCCATCACGTCGCGTCGGTATAAGAAAACCGCCCGGACCATGCGAGGTTCGGACGGTCTTACGTTCGATGGTGCCCCATGTTGGATTCGAACCAACGGCCTTCTGCTCCGGAGGCAGACGCTCTAATCCCCTGAGCTAATAGGGCGAACGGTAGGCATTATACCCAAGTGCGCAACGAGCTAACAAAATAATAGAAAAAGCTTTGCAATTACGTGGGAGACGTGGCGCAAAGGCTCACTTTAGAACGCAAAAGTGAAACAATTAGTATAAACTCACATGCACCATATATACACGGCTCGCGATGCGGGCCGTTTTTGCAAGAGATATCCATCGAGGTGAGAGGCACACCATGATTGCAATTTTAAAGCAGAGCGCCAGCGACGAGGCCGTCAGCCACATCGTCAGCTGGATTGAGAAGAAGGGTCTCAAGACCGACGTCTCGCGCGGCGAGAACGAGACCATCATCGGCCTGGTGGGCGACACGACCAAGATCGATCCGTTCCTGCTCGAGTCCATGGACGTCGTCGAGCGCGTGCAACGCGTCTCCGAGCCGTTCAAGCGCGCCAACCGCAAGTTCCACCCCGAGGACTCCGTCATCGACTGCGGCCACGGCGTCAAGATCGGCGGCGATCAGTTCCAGGTCATCGCCGGCCCGTGCTCCGTCGAGGGCGAGAACCTCATCCGCATCGCACGCCGTGTGAAAGCCGCCGGCGCCACGATGCTGCGCGGTGGCGCCTACAAGCCCCGCACCTCCCCTTACGCCTACCAGGGCATGGGCCCCGCCGGCCTGGACCTGCTATGCGAGGCATCCGCCGAGCTCGACATGCCGATCGTCACCGAGATCATGGACCCGCGCGACGTGCAGGTTTTCTTGGATAAAAAGATTGACGTCATGCAAATCGGCGCCCGCAACGCGCAGAACTTCCCCCTGCTCAAGGAGGTCGGTAAGACCAAGACCCCGATCCTGCTCAAGCGCGGCATGTCCGGCACCGTCGACGAGCTGCTCATGGCTGCCGAGTACATCATGAGCGAGGGCAACGACAACGTCATCCTGTGCGAGCGCGGCATTCGCACCTTCGAGACCCGCACCCGCAACACCTTCGACCTCAACGCCGTGCCGGTGCTGCACCATCTGTCACACCTGCCCGTCGTCGCCGACCCCAGCCACGCCACCGGTTACACCCGCTATGTCGAGCCCATGGCGCTCGCCGCGACCGCCTGCGGCGCCAACGGTCTGGAGATCGAGGTCCACGACGACCCGAGCCACGCCTGGTCCGACGGCGCTCAGGCCCTCACTCCCGACCAGTTCGACGACACCATGCGCCGCATCCGCGCCATCCGCGAGGTCGTCTGCCAAGAGACCGTTCAGGAGTAGCCCATGGGTACGGTGAGAAACGCACGCGTTAACCAGGGTGGCCCCAAGTGCGCCGGCATCGTGGGCCTGGGCCTCATCGGCGGCAGCTTTGCCCGCGGCTATGCGCAGGCGGGCGTTCGCGTGCTTGCCTGGGACCCCGACGATGACGTCATGACGGCCGCCAGCATGGGCACCGTCACCGGCGAGCTCAACGCCGAGAAGCTCGGTGAGTGCGACATCATCGTCCTTGCCTGCTATCCCGAGGCATGCATCGAGTGGCTCGAGGCGCATGCCCAGGCGCTCGCCGACGCCACCGACACCGATGCCATCATGGGCCCCGTGGTGATCGACACCGTGGGCGTCAAGGGTATCGTGTGCGAGCGCGCCTTTGAGCTTGCCCGCGAGCACGGTTTTTACTTTGTGGGCGCGCACCCCATGGCGGGCACCCAGTTCTCGGGCTACGCTCACTCCCGTGCCGACCTGTTCCAGGGCGCACCGCTCGTGCTTGTACCGCCCGCAGTGGACGACGCCCTTAAGCTGGAGCTTTTGGGCCAAGTGCGCGAAATGGTGCGCCCCCTGGGCTTTGGCAAGTTCAGCGTAACGAGCGCTGCCGAGCACGACCGCGTCATCGCCTTTACGAGCCAGCTTGCGCACGTGGTATCCAACGCCTACGTTAAAAGCCCGACCGCCCAGGTCCACCACGGTTTTTCGGCCGGTAGCTATCGCGACCTTACCCGCGTGGCGCACCTCAACCCCCAGATGTGGTCGGAGCTCATGATCGACGACGCCGACGCGCTCGCCTTCGAGATCGACCATCTGATCGAGGCACTCGGAGCCTACAGCCGAGCGCTCAAAGACCGCGACCAGCGCTATCTGGAGAACCTCCTTGCCGAAGGCGACCGCATCAAGCGTGCGCTCGACGACGAGGCCTCCCACTAGACCACCTATCACGCCAGGTCGAAAGGACCGAAGCTTATGGCGATTACCATCGATATCGACACCGCACGCCCCTACCAGGTGCACGTGGGCACCTTTTTGCTGGAGCAGGCAGGGCCGCTCGTTCGCGCCACCGCCGGAGGCACTCGCGCCATCATCGTGACGGACACCAACGTGGGTCCGCTCTACCAGATACCCGTCAAGCAGAGCCTGGAGGCGTCAGGCTATGAGGTAAGCATCTGCACCTTCGAGGCCGGCGAGGCACACAAGCGCGCCGAGACCTACGTTGCCATTCTTGAGTTTGTGGCCGAGCACGAGCTTTCGCGTTCCGACGTGATCGTGGCGCTCGGCGGCGGCGTCGTGGGCGACGTGGCCGGCTTTGTGGCCGCCACCTACATGCGTGGCTGCAAGTTTGTGCAGATCCCGACGAGCCTGCTCGCCATGGTGGACTCGTCGGTGGGCGGCAAGACGGCCATCGACCTGGCCGCCGGCAAAAATCTCGCCGGAGCCTTTTGGCAGCCGAGTGTTGTTATCGCCGATGTGGGATGCCTGGCCACCCTCACGCCCGAGCAGTTCGCTGACGGCTGCGGCGAGGTCGTCAAGCACGCCGTGATTGCCGATCCAGAGCTTTTCGCGGAACTGGAGAAAACCCCGCTCACGCTGGAGCTGCTAAACCGCGACGTGGCTCGCGTGGCACTCATCATCGCCCGCAATATCGACATTAAGCGCGCCGTGGTCGTAGCCGACGAGCGCGAAACTAACCAGCGAAAGCTGCTCAACTTTGGGCACAGCGCCGGACATGCCGTCGAGGCCTGCGAGCACTTTGAGCTCGGCCACGGCAACTGCGTGTCGATCGGCATGGGTATCATCACGCGTGCCGCGGCCCTGCACGGTATTTGTGACACAGAACTTCCCGGCCGCATCGAAGAGCTCTGCGCCCGTCATGGCCTTAAGACTCGCTGTGAGCTTTCGGCCGACGCCATCTTTGCCGAGGCGCTGCACGAACAAAAAACGCGCCGGTGACACCATCGACCTGGTGATTCCGCACGGCATTGGCCGCTGCAGCATCGACCGCACACCGCTTTCCACTTTCCACGAACTCATTGCCGAGGGCCTCGGCCAGAAGGGAGACGCTTCCGCATGCTAGCCCGCATCACCCCGTCCCCGCTTAAGGGCACTGTTCCCGCCATCGCGTCCAAGTCGATGGCGCACCGCCTGATCATCTGCGCCGCGCTCGCCAACGGCGAGACGCACGTCGCCTGCAATACCACCTGCGCCGACATCGAGGCCACGGTCCGCTGCCTCACGGCGCTCGGCGCCCGCATCGAGACCGTCGAGGATGGCTTCCAGGTCCACCCCACCATGAAAAGCGTTGAATTTGGACTGCTCAAGGCCCTTGCCGGCGGTACGCTCGACTGCGGAGAGAGCGGCTCCACGCTCCGCTTTATGCTGCCCGTGGCGTGCGCGCTGGGAGCCGAGGCCACGTTTGTGGGCCAGGGCCGTCTGGGCGCCCGCCCGCTCTCCCCGCTCTCCGACGAGATCATCGCCGCCGGCTGCGACCTGCAGGGTCTGGGCGGCTTTCCGCTCAAGACAAGCGGCCGCATGCGCCCGGGAACCTTTGTGCTGCCGGGCAATGTGAGCTCGCAGTACATCTCGGGCCTACTGTTGGCGGCCCCGCTGCTGGCCCAGCCCTCCTGCGTGCAGGTAACCGGCCTCATCGAGAGCCGCCCCTACATCAATCTGACGATCCAGGCCATGAAGGCCTTTGGCGTCGAGGTCAACGTCGAGCGTATTCCGGCCAAGGACGGCCAGCCCGAGGTCACGAACTTCCGCGTGAGCAGCGGCTCGTACCGCACGCCCGGCAGCGTAGCCGTCGAGGGCGACTGGTCCAACGCCGCCTTTTGGCTGTGCGCCGGCGCTATCGGCGCCGACCCCATCACCGTGGAGGGCGTATCCCTGAGCTCCGCGCAGGGCGACCGAAACGTGCTCGCCGCGCTTTCGCGCTTTGGCGCCCGCATCGTGCGCTCCACCAACGCCGCCACCGTGAAGTCCGACAAGCTCGCCGGCTTTGAGATGAGCGCCCACGACATTCCTGACCTGGTGCCCGTCATCTCGGCCGTAGCCTCGCTGGCGCAGGGGCCGCACCTTTATCCGCGATTGCGCCCGTCTGCGCATCAAGGAATCCGACCGCCTGGTCACGACCACCCGCGAGCTCACCGCGCTGGGCGCGCAGGTGCGCATTGCCGGCGATGACCTCATCATCAAGGGTGTCGATGCCTTCACCGGCGGCGAGGTCGATTCGCACAACGACCACCGCATCGCCATGATGGCCGCTATCGCCGCGAGCCGCGCCGCCGGCGAGGTCGTGATCCACGGCGCCGAGGCCGTCAACAAGTCCTATCCCGATTTCTTCGACCACTACCGCCTGCTGGGCGGCAAGGTCACACTCGAGGAGGAATAGCATGTCCTCGACCTTTGGCAACGTCTTGCACGTAAGCATCTTCGGCCAGTCGCCACTCCCCCGCCATCGGCTGCTCGCTCGATGGCGTCCCCGCCGGCATCGCCGTTGACCAAGAAGCGCTGCAGGCCTTTTGAACCGTCGCGCCCCCGGTCGCGACGAGACCGCGACCAAGCGCCGCGAGGCCGACGCCGCCCACATCATCGCCGGTGTGGTCGATGGACATACCACGGGAGCACCCATCGCCGCGATTATCGAGAACACCAACACGCGCTCAAAGGACTATTCCGAGCTGCGCCGCAAGCCCCGCCCCGGACACGCGGATTTTCCGGCGCGCGTGAAGTATCACAACATGCACGAGGTCGCCGGCGGTGGGCATTTCTCTGGCCGCCTAACGGCACCCCTGTGCATTGCCGGCGGCATTGCGCTGCAGGCACTCGAGGCCCGCGGCATTAACGTGATGGCGCACGTCGCGCAGATCGGCGGCATCTCCGACCTGCCGATGGACGACATGGTCTATCGCGAGGCCGACCGCAAGGCGATCCTTACGAACGATCTTCCTTGCATTGACGCCGCCGCAGCCGGCCGCATGCGCGAGGAGATCCTAGCCGCACGCGACGAACTCGACAGCATCGGCGGCATCGTGGAGTGCGGCATTTATGGGCTTCCCGCGGGCATCGGCGACCCCATGTTTGACGGCATCGAGAACCGCATCGCGCAAATCGCGTTTGGCATTCCCGCCGTAAAGGGCGTGGAGTTTGGCATGGGCTTTGCCGTGGCCGCCATGCGCGGCAGCGAGAACAATGATCCGTATCGCATCGATGCCGAGACCGGCGAGATCAAGGTCGAGTCCAACAACGCCGGCGGCATCCTGGGCGGTATTTCGACCGGCGCGCCCGTCATGTGGCGCATGGCCGTAAAGCCGACGCCCTCCATTGGCCGCGAGCAGCAGACGGTGGACATGGACGCTATGGAAAATGCCGGGCTCTCGGTCCACGGCCGCCACGATCCCTGCATCGTCCCCCGAGCTGTCCCCGTAGCCGAGGCAGCCGCCGCTCTTGCCATCTGGGACGCCCTCCTCGAAGACGCCGCCCAGCGCTAACTACCCACCCCTCAACATCCCCCGACACGTGAAAGGGGTCTCCATGGACCTTGCTGACATCCGCCAGGCCATCGATGGCATCGACACCACGCTCCTCAACAGCTTTGTCGAGCGCATGGACATTGCCACCGAGGTCGCCAAGTCAAAAATCGAGATGGGCAAGGCCGTCTTCGACCCCGCCCGTGAGCGCTCCAAGCTCAACAACCTCGCCAGCCGCGCGCCCGAGCGCTACGAGGCGCAGACCATCACCCTGTTCCGTCTCCTCATGAGCATGAGCAAGGCCGAGCAGCAGCGCTACATCAACGAGCTCAAGGGCATCACCGTCTCGCAAAAGGCCCACGCCACGGCTGCAGCCTCCGACACGGCCTTCCCTCAAACGGCTACCGTTGCCTGCCAGGGCGTGGAAGGTGCCTATAGCCAGATCGCCGCGTGCAAACTCTTCGACGTGCCCGACATCGCGTTCTTCGAGACCTTCGAGGGCGTCATGCGCGCCGTGCGCGACGGCTTCTGCGAGTTTGGCGTGCTGCCCATCGAGAACTCCACCGCCGGCTCGGTTAACGCCGTCTACGACCTGCTCGCCCAGTTCGATTTCCATATCGTGCGCTCGCTGCGTCTCAAGATCGACCACAATCTGCTCGTCAAACCCGGCACCAAGCTCGCCGACGTGCACGAGGTCTATAGCCACGGCCAGGCTATCGCCCAGTGCGCCGGCTTTATCGAAGCCCACGACCTGCACGCCACCAAATACCCCAACACGGCCATGTCGGCCGAGATGGTCGCCAGCTCCGAGCGCACCGATGTTGCCGCCATCGCATCGCGCAGCTGCGCGACACTCTACGGCCTGGAGGTGCTGGAGCCCAACATCCAGGACTCGGACAACAACTACACGCGCTTTGTCGTCATCAGCCGCGAGCCACGCGTCTACCCCGGCGCCAACCGCACCTCGCTCATGATTACCACGGCCAACGAGCCGGGCGCACTCTATCGCGTACTCGAGCGCTTCTACGCGCTCAATATCAACCTCATCAAGCTCGAGAGCCGCCCCATCCCCGGGCACGACTTTGAGTTTATGTTCTACTTTGACCTGGACTGCCCCTTTAGCAGCAAGGCCCTCGATGACCTGCTCGATTCCATCGACGACGTGTGCGAGAGCTTCACCTACTTTGGCAGTTACACGGAGGTGCTCTAGATGACCGATGTCGCCGCAACCCGCCCCTACGGCGTGCTGGGCCGCGTGCTGGGCCACAGCTACACCCCGACCATCTACAAGGAGCTCGCGGGGCTCGAGTACGTACGATTTGAGCGCGAGCCCGAGGACCTCCAGGCTTTTATGACGGGTGACGAATGGGAGGGCACCAACGTGACCATCCCCTACAAGCGCGCCGTCATGGAATACCTGGACGAGCTGAGTCCACTCGCCGAGCGTATGGGAAACGTCAACACCATCACGCGCCTGCCCGACGGCCGCCTGCGCGGCGACAACACCGACTACTTCGGCTTTCAGTGCCTAGTCGAGGAGCTGGGCGTTGAGGTCGCCGGCAAGAAGGCCCTCGTGCTCGGTGCCACCGGTGGCGCCGGCACCACTGCCAGCATGGTGCTCGGCGACCTGGGCGCCATCGTCGTGCCGGTCGGCCGCACGAGCGAAGTCAACTACGACAACATCGCGCAGCAGTCCGACGCCGCACTGCTCGTCAACTGCACGCCCGCCGGCATGTTCCCCCACTGTCCCGACGCCCCCTGCACACTCGAGGGGCTCAATGCGCTCGAGGGCGTTATCGACATTGTCTACAACCCCGCTCGCACGGGACTCATGCTCGAGGCCGAGCACCGCGACATCCCCTGCATCGGCGGTCTGCTCATGCTCGTGGCCCAGGCGGCGCAAGCCGTTGAGCGCTACACCGGCCAGGTCACTCCGCGCGAGCGCATTCTGGACGTAACGGAGCGCCTGTCACGCCGCGAACAGAACATCGCGCTGATCGGCATGCCGGGCTCGGGCAAGACCCGTGTGGGCGAGCAGATTGCCCTGCTCACGGGGCGAAAGCACATCGATCTGGATCGCGCCCTCGAGGAGCGCCTGGGCATGCCCTGCGCCGACTTTATCGTCGAGCGCGGCGAGGCGGCGTTCCGCGAACAGGAGACGGCGGCGCTGGCCGACATCTCCAAGCGCAGCGGCCTGGTGCTTTCCACCGGCGGCGGCGTGGTCACGCGCGACGAGAACTACCCGCTGCTGCACCAGAACAGCCAGATTGTGATGCTCAACCGCAAGCTCGACGAGCTCGCCCACAAGGGTCGCCCCATCACCGCCCGCGATGGCATCGACAAGCTGGCCGAGCAGCGCATGCCGCGCTACCGCGCCTGGGCCGACTACCTCATCGACTCGCGCGATTGCGCCGCCAACACCGCCCAAGCCCTCCTCGACACCCTCCCACCCGCTCTCTAACCAAAACCACCACAAAGGGGACAGGCGCCTTTGTGGTGGTTTTCCAATCGCAAAGGAAGCAACCATGAAAGCACTCGTCATCAACGGCCCCAACCTCAACATGCTCGGCATTCGCGAGCCGGGCATCTATGGCAGCGACAACTACGACCGCTTAGTGCAGATCTGCCAGGAAGCAGGCGCCGCACAGGGCTTCGACGAGGTCGAGGTTTTCCAGTCCAACCACGAGGGCAGCATCGTCGACAAGATCCAGGAGGCCTACGGCAAGGTCGACGGCATCGTCATCAACCCGGCGGCATACACGCATACGAGCGTGGCGATCCTCGACGCCCTCAAGGCCGTCGCCATCCCTGCCGTCGAGGTACACATCAGCGCCGTAGAGACGCGCGAGGACTTCCGCCAGGTGAGCTAGCCCGCTTGGCCTGCTTCGCCACCATCACCGGCGAAGGCCTCCAAGGCTACGCTCACGCGATGGAGCTGTTGAGGGAACGTCTCGAAAGTAAAATGCAACCCCAACGAACAGTAGCGGCTTGCTCGCGCTCGGCTCCAGCAGCATACAAGACAAAAAAGCCCAGACCATCAATGAACTGCCTCCCATTTCTTGGACATGAGAAATGGGAGGCTTTCTTTATGCGCGTTGATTTGAGGGTGAAGCATGATGTCGAGACCAGGAAGGCGGCCATAGGGCTCTTCGAGCTCGGACACGGGTATAAATCTGCCGCGA
>ENA-OQMX01000058-OQMX01000058.1-human-gut-metagenome-genome-assembly--contig:-NODE-58-length-27654-cov-3.984851_pt1 | contig 27654 bp, 24 predicted proteins | sample MGYA00242622_ERZ504866 | MGnify/ENA primary metagenome ERZ504866 (study PRJEB26092, sample SAMD00036422) | human gut metagenome | host: Homo sapiens | study: EMG produced TPA metagenomics assembly of...
CAGAGTTCAAGTTTCGCTCAACCATATGCTAGAAGAAGGCTCAATTCTTGATGTTTGCGATAGATCGGTAATCGACGAAAACGGAAACATGCTGGTAGAGAGCTACAGAAAAGCTCATCCAAATTCGCCTGAGTAAATTGGTGCTCCGGAGAGGATATTACTATTCAGGCTGCAAGTGTATGCTACGGCATTGGTATGGCTCTCATGCTAGATGCGAGTGCTGCTAAGTCGATGATTCCCTTTCCGGAATCCACTGCACATGATTTGTGGTTGACGTTGGGCTGCAGCGAACTGGGGAAGTGCAGTTTTACAACGACTCCCTTGGTTAAGTATCGTCGACATGGCGGGAATGAAACTGGATTCCTTGCGGGTGTTGCTTCAAAAGATGATTGGTATTTAACAAGAGTTAAAAACAGGGTTGATACAGCTAAGCAATTTGCCGAAAGATTTCCTGATTCACCGCACCTAAAGGAAATAATGGGGTTCGCCGATGCAAGAGAGCGACGCTCCATAATTGGCTTGCTTAAATATCGACGAGCTTGCCCGTCCATTGCTAAAGCTGAAATCGTTATGCGACTTGTACCGAATTGGCTGTTTCTTTTGATTTTAAACATGATTAAAGAAGCAAAATAGCTTCGTATCCGAATCGCGACTTGTTCAGAAGGGCGCTTATATTTGTGGAAGCCACAGAGAAGACTCTTTCGATTAAACACAATATGTTCTGGAATACCGTTGGCTCGTTGACGAATTTAGGCTGTCAATGGCTAATCACTATATTGGTCGTTCGACTGTCTGATGGATATAGTGCTGCTGGAATTTATTCCCTTGCTATGTCTATTTTCAACATGTTTTCTCAATTGGCCCAATACAGGATGTACACGGTACAAATTGCAGATGTTGAAAGGAAAAACTCTGCTGGTGAATACCTGACTTTTCGTTTCTTTACTACGTTTATGGCGTTTGCAATGTTGGCCGTCTATTCCATTGCGACGTGTCGTATTGATACGGTGCCTGCTGTTCTTTTGTATGCTCTCTATAAAACCGCCGGCTTAGTTATTGATGTCATGCATGCCAATGATCAGGTTGGCCATAGGATGGACTATATTGGGAAATCCCTCATAATGCAGGGCATTGGTTCTCTCCTTTCGTTCATTGTTGTCTTTGGGCTGTTAAATAGCCTCGAAGGTGCATTGTTGCTAATGACGGTAGTGACTATAGGTATCGGTGTTATTTACGATTATCCGAGATCAAATCGAATCTCTGCAATCAAACTTGGAATTACCCAAGCGAAGGTCAGAGCTTTCCTATGTGGCTGTTTGCCCATCGTTCTGGGCGGCATTGCTGCTTCTGCGGCGCCGAATATTCCAAGGCAGTATTTATCTTATACATTCGGAGATTCTGCTCTAGGCATTTATGCATCAGTTGCTGCTCCCGTGGCAATTATCCAAATGGGTGCGACGTATATCTATAATCCTTTATTAGGTTATTTAGTAGAGCGTTACTATTCTAGGGAAAAGTCCTTTTTTTACGCTTATAGGTAAAATACTTGCCGGTATTTTATTTGTCGGCGTCATATCAGCAGTTGCGCTTTTCTTTTTCGGCAAATTATTGCTGTCTTTGTTTTATGGCGCTGGAATAGCCAAACATTCTGATCTCCTTCAGCCTATGTTGGCTTGTGCCTTTTTGACTGGCATTGCTTGGTTTGTCAACGATTTGCTGGTTTCTCTTGATAACTACCGAGGGGTATTTGTTGGCAGCATATTGTCCTTAATCAGTGCTGTTGCTGTCATGGCTCCCGCGCAAGTGTTGTTTGGCTTAAATGGCCCTACTGTAACGGCGCTTATATCCAATGCTATTTGCCTTATTTATCAGTCTTTTGTTTTGGGGAAACAGACGCAAGAATGGTTTGGGGAAAAGAGATAGGCCGATGATGTCTAAAGCTCACGCGCTATTAAAGCTTCAAAACACTGAATTGGATATCCTTCAGGTTGTCGCTGCATTCTGCTCTAAGCACGGCATCAGGTGGTGGCTTGATGGCGGAACATGTTTAGGAGCAATGCGTCATAGGGGGTTTATCCCTTGGGATGATGATATAGATATCGGAATGATGCGTTCAGACTATGACCGCTTTTGCTCTTTAGCCGAGGATGGTTTACCGGAAGGATATTCGCTCCATACATCGCGGAATACTATTGGCTATGCTGCGATGTTTGCTAAGGTGTATCGCGATGAAACTCGCTTCGAGAATCAGGAGGCTCGAGAGGCTTCCAGTTCGATGGGTATTTTTGTCGACATCTTTCCATATGACCAGCTCTATACAGATAAACGCCTTCGTGCAAAACAAGTCCGAACTGCATCAATTGCACAGAAAAGAGCTTATTTATATCACTCTTCTTCCATTGTTGTCCCTCATAAAGGGTTCCTTGGACAACTCGAGCAAATTGGTTGTTCTGCTATACACGTAGTGGAACGACTGGTTTCTCGAGGCGCATGCTCTTACCAGGATTTGTTCGACTCCTGTATTGCCGACTCAAATACGGGTGAGGTCTCTGATTATTGTCTGACGTTAAGCTGGCCGAATATGGCGCCAGTGCCTATTTCAGAGATTTTCCCTCTGAGCAGTGCGGTTTTCGAAGGCAGTGAATTCCCCGTTCCTCGTATGACGGATAAATATCTTACAACGATGTATGGCGAATGGAAGAAAATTCCGGAGCCGGAAAATCGACATACCCATCTTCCTCTTCTGCTTGACTTTGGGGATGGTGAAGTCTGGACTGCGCAGAATTAAGGATATGAAATCTTTACCAGATGAGGTTATGTAATGAGTTCTTCTATTTGTATTTTCACCCATCATTATCACCCGCAACTTAGTGGAATTGGTAATTTTGTCGATGGTCTCGCTCATGCCCTAGCTGCCCGCGGCGACAGGGTGGTTATCGTTACTAATGATTCAATGCGCGTAGGAGTCGGTCATTCAGTCGAAAACGGTCTCGAGATAATTCGGCTTCCATGTATTTCATTGCTTGATGGAAGGCTTCCTCTTCCCAAAAAAACCGGCGATTATTACCGGCTCCTGCAAAGCCTTGATGATTATGAGTGGGACGGCGTACTTATCAACACGAGGCTTTTCCCCCTCTCACTCGAAGGGCTGAAGTTTGCTGTGGATCATAACACTAGGGCCGTCGTTCTCGACCATGGTTCAGCGTATCTTTCTTTCAATCAGCCATTCCTTGATTATTTTGTGCGCCGATATGAGGATTGGATTACTGATCGCGTAAAGACGTTTGAACCTGATTTCTATGGGATTTCTTCTAAAAGCGTTGAATGGCTTCAGCATTTTAATATCGGTGCAAAGGGCGTAATATCGAACTCAATCAATGCTTCAATTTATAGGAGCATCTCTTCGGGTAGAGATTTCCGATCAGAATTAGGTGTCCCTCAATCATCTTTAGTTGTGGCTTTTGTTGGGCGGTTTATTCCTGAAAAGGGAATTTATTCAATTATTGAGGCAGCTCGCGCAAAGGATATTACCAAGCGTGATATTTGTTTTGTTCTTGCAGGGGATGGTCCGCTGGCCAATGAAGTCAAGGAAGCCTGTTCGTCGAACTTGTTTTGGCTTGGGAGATGTAGCGCAGAGGACATTTCCTCCTTACTTCAGCAAGCAGATGTGCTTTGTCTTCCAACTCGGTCCGAAGGCTTTTCGACGGTACTTCTTGAGGCTTCAGCTTGCGGAACGCCTGCTGTGGTAACAGATGTGGGAGGCGCGCACGAGCTTATTCCAGATGATAGCTACGGCACGATAATTCAGTCCATGTCATCTGATGAGGTGGTTTCGGCATTATGCAGGCTTTTTGATGATCGAAAGCTGCTTTCTCTACAGTCTCGAAACTCTAGGGCCCTTGTTGAAAATCGATATAGCTGGGACGCCACTGCTATAGATGTCGAGAAGGCGTTTTGTATTTGCTAAGTGATACTTGGCTGGCTTTTACTTAGCTTTTGAGTGAAGTTGGATCTAAGACCCGAATTTGTTATTGTCGACTTATCCTATTCGATTTTGTCTTTAGTTGGAGATGCACGTTTTGAATAATCCTGCAATTAAGAAAAGCGAGTACGCGCTTGCCATCTTTGGGCTGGGACTTCTTTTGTTAGCTGTCGCGACATCATTGCACTATAAGAATTTAAATCTATTCATTCTTGAACTCTTTTGCGATGTCGTTGCTGTTGCGTGCTTATATTTGCAACCGAAATCACAGTCGAGCGGTGATGCTATTCGTCAGATAACCGTTCTCGTCGCGTCCAGTATCCTCAGCAGCTTTCTGCTAGTTTTCATCATATTGGCTGGCGCGAAGACGTTTGGCCCCTTCGGTCTTGGTGCATGGAATATCTCAGGTCTGGTTATATGCTTTCATTTAGTTTTAGCGTTCCAGGGAATTGAGCTTTGCTATGGCCTGATGAAGAGCTTCGTAACCTCGGTTAAGAAAACTGATGCTAAGAAGTGTTTCTTTTATTTGGCGGTTTTTGTTGGCTTTGCTGTTTTAATCGCTTTTATTGGCATTCCGCTCGATAAGTCAAAGACGGTGTTGTTCGCGTCTGCTTTGCCCATTACGGTTTTGATCGGATTGATTGCTATTAATGGGGGCATTTCTTATCTGAAGCCCGAACTGTTCGCTTTCGCATGCATTGTCTCAATTGGTCTATCCGTAATTATTTGCTTTCCCGTTACAAATTTTTTAACATGGGATGATGAGGTCCACTATGGAAATGCAAACAGTTTTTCCTACCTCACAAATGCTGAAATAACAAATTCTGACCGAATGATAGTCGAGCAGTTTTATATGGGGGACGGCTTTAGTTTGGATGCAGCTTTGGGTAAGTACCCAATAGATGAAACAAGAGAGTTTAACCGTGGCTCTGTTGAGCAATTGGTCAGAGAGGCTGATAAAAATGATTTAGCTGAAGGTATCGAACGTTTTAATTGTTTTGATAGTGTGGCTCTTTCTAAAATTGCCTATATTCCTTCATCTATCGGCCTTTGTTTGGGTCGCTTGCTTCATCTCCCATTCTCTATCAAATTTGCATTGGGTAAAATTTTTAATTTGTTTGCGTATGCAGTTATCTGCGGAATCGCAATTCGTATAGCCCCTTGCAGAAAATGTCTTTTCACTTGTATTGCGTTGTTCCCGTCTGCTGTGTTAATGGCAGCCAGTTACTCGTATGATCCCTGTGTGATATCGTTCAGTTTGCTAGGAACAGCTCTTTTGTTGAAGATGCTTATTTCTGAAGAGGATATTTCTGCTAAAACGTTCTTCGCATTTCTACTATCTTTTGCAATCGGGTTTGCAGCTAAAGCGATTTATTTTCCCTTATTTGGACTTGCGCTTTTAATTCCTGCAAATAAATATGTTTCAAGCAAGCAAAGACGTATCTTGATTGGTACTGCTCTATTCGTTTGTGCCATTATGATCCTATCTTTCTTGACGCCATATTTCTCATCTGTCGTAAATAATATTTCTGATGCACGTGGTGGCTCCGAAGTCTCTACGGCTGGTCAAACGACGGGAGTGCTTGCAAATCCAGTTGGAACTATAGCTGTAATCTCGAATTTCGTTTTTGGATCGATGCTGACCCCGGCGTTTCTCAATTCAATATCAACGAATATGGCTTATCTTGGGGACGTGTCTAATCTGTTCCCATGGCTTTCGTATCTCCCCATCATGCTGTTTGAAGCTATTTGCATTATTGATAATGAAAAAGATACTAAAATAAAGCTTAGCCGTTGCGGAATTGTTTGGACTCTATTCCTGGTTCTTGCTACTTGCCACCTAGTTGCTTTGGCTCTATACATCGCTTTTACAGGAGTTGGAAGCCAGACAGTTGCGGGTGTCCAAGCGCGATATCTCATACCTTTGATAATACCTTTTGCCTGTCTATTGCTCAGGTTCCCTATTTACTGCGATGAGGAGGTGAAGGCTAAAGTTACAGCCTTTATGCTCGGGGCTCCATTTGCGCTGCTGTATTTTGTGATGTTCGAGCTTCTGTATATCCGTTTTTTCTAAATTAGCGATATAGATCATGGTTATAGTAGGAGTGGGCAATTAGTTGGATTCGATTGGATCGAATGGGACGGCGTTGAGGGTTCGCTCAGGACATGCGCCCCGTATTTGAGGCAGAACTGCAAGGGGTCCTTTTCCTGCGGTGATGGATGGGGACTCCATGTGTGCCCTAGTTGAGCAAGCTAAATATCTAAGCTTGAGATGTAACTTCCTAATGGTTAGACAGGATACAGTAAACTTAAGTCTGAGTTAAGCTATGCGTTGGACTGTAAGAGTCGCAAATTCTTTGGGCGTCGCTAAGAGCCAACTGTTTTTGGAATGGATGAATCTCGATTGTCTTTTACTTCAACGACATGTTCAAAAGGACATCTGCGTGTTCTCGTAATAATTCCTGCCTATAACGAACAGGAGTGCATTCTCAATACCGTTGCAGCTATAAAAGCTGCGGGTTATGACTATGTCGTAATCAACGACGGCTCACAAGATACAACGCTTGAGCTTTGTCGAGAGCATGGTATCAACATATTGGATTTGCCGCAGAACCTTGGTATCGGTGGAGCGGTCCAAGCGGGCCATAAATATGCCCAGAGATTTGGCTATGATATCGACATTCAGGTTGACGGCGATGGCCAACATGATCCTTCTTATATTCCTGAGCTTGTAAAGCTGATTGAGAGCGGTGCGAGTTTGGCGATAGGCTCTCGATTTCTGGTTGAGACTGATGGTTTTCAATCAACTTTTATGCGTCGTGTTGGAATCAGGTGGCTTTCATTTTTGCTCGAGTTGCTTACGGGTAAGGTGGTCACCGATCCCACTTCTGGCTTTAGGGCCTGCAATAAAGATGCTATCGACCTGTTCTGCAAGAGTTATCCTGATGACTACCCGGAGCCAGAGTCGATTGCTTTGGCTATGAAGCTTGGTCTTCCCGTTATGGAAGCGCCTGTAAAGATGAATGAGCGCCAAGGTGGACGTTCATCTATCGGGGGCTTCTCTTCCGTCTACTATATGGTCAAGGTTACGTTAGCCATTGTCCTTGTGTGCTGGGTTCATAGGGGAGACAAATAATGAATCTTATTTTGAGGATTGGTGCGGCCCTCTTTTTCGGCGGATTCCTCGTCTATGTTTTACGTCTCGTGTCCAACGGAAAGATGCTTCTTAAGTACTCTTTGCTGTGGATTTTGATGTGTATGGCGGCCTTGATCTGTGATTTATGTCCTCAGATTATTTATAGTTGCTCAACAGCTATTGGGTTTGTCAACCCGGCCAATTTCCTTTTTTGAGTGCAATCGTGCTGTTGCTTGCAATCTCTCTGTCTCTTAGCGTTGCCGCGAGTCGTCATGTTTTGGCGATCAAAAACCTTACTCATAGGATTGCCCTGCTCGAAAAAGAGCTTGAGAAAAGGTCTGATCATGAATGAGCTCAATACATGGTTTGATTCAGTTCCTTCGGCTATCCCTCATTAGGGCTCCTAAGTTTGTGCACCATTGATCGCGCTCGACTGCTGGTTGTGGATTGTCTAACAAATAGACAATCCCTATGTTGAGTGTCTTATCGTTTTATCTGGTGCAACGTATCAAGCGAGTTGTCTTGCATATTAATTAATTTGGGAACTGCATCTCTGGGTCGACTGCATCTGGATATTCAAAGGTTAATTTGATTTGGCGAGAAGAGAAAAATGATGAAAAATCGACATCTGAGTTTAATCAGCGTGGTTTGTCTAACATCTATTTGTTTCATCTCTCTTTTATGGCCCGCAATCGCATTTTCATTAACTGAAGATTGCGTGGCTGAAGGCACTGATGGCTCTTTGGTTCAATCGGGTCAGGAAGCATTTGGGACATCAGGTAGCGATCGTTTGACTTTGGATTCCGATAATTTCAAAGCATCTATCGATTCGTCGATATATGAATATACTGGCGATGTGATTACTCCTGATGTCTCTGTTTTGACTGCCAGCGGTTCTGTGCTAGCAAGCGGAATCGATTATGAAGTCACGTATTCAGATAATGTTGCCCCTGGCTGCGCCACTATAAGAGTGAATGGGCTAGGGAATTACGCCGGCGTTACCTCTCAACTGTCGTTCCAGATCGTTCGTTCCTCTGATAATAACATCGCTCTTCCTGGTTCTTGGGCCTACCAAAACGGTAAATGGTGGTGGAGATATGAGGCTGGTGGTTGGCCGTCAAACTGTTTTCTGTCCATTAGAGGGGCGGAGTATTATTTTGATTCCGAAGGTTATGCAGCTACTGGCTGGAAATACTTGAACGATGGCTGGCATTTATTTTCTAACTCCTGTGCACATTTGAAGGGATGGGCTGCCACCGGTGGGCGCTGGTTCTACCTTGACGAGACATCGGGTTCAATGAAGACCGGCTGGGTTTTAATTGATGATAGCTGGTACTATTTGGACAGTTCGGGCGCTATGCAGACCGGGTGGTTACTCCTTGGCAATACTTGGTACTGGCTTGAGCCTTCTGGATTAATGGCTACGGGCTTTAGGCTTGTTAACGGCTCTTTGTATCATTTTTCCGAATCCGGTTCTATGAGCTCCGGTTGGTTTATTAACGATGGGGCATGGTATTGCTCCAACGCATCGGGAGAGATTCGTACCGGGTGGTTTTACAATGGTTCTAGCTGGTATTTGCTAGACCCCAATAATAATGGCGCCATGCTGGAAGGATTTCAAACTGTAAATGGCTCCATTTATTATTTGGATCCGGATAGCGGCGGTGCATTAAAGTGCAACACTTGGGTCTTCTCACAAGATGAAAACGTATATTATGCGTGCAGCAGTGGTGCGATTGTGCTTTCGGGCGTCAAGGACGGCGCGGGTGGAATTAAGCTCAGGGATCCCGAGGGAAAGCCTGTCGCTGGCTGGTATTGGTCCTCAGCTGCACAGGTGTGGTTTTACACAGACTCAGATGGGGTTCTGCAGCGCGGTTGGCGATTCATTGACGGTAGGTGGTATCACCTCGACAACGAATCCGGAGCTATGAATACTGGCTGGTTCCTCGATGATGATGGAACGTGGTACTACCTTATGTCTTCTGGACAAATGGTAAATGGCTGGAACAGAATTGGAGACTCCGAGTATTTCTTTAATGCCTCAGGTGCTTGGGTGGAGCCTGAGCACTCCGCGCGCGCCTCCTTGCAGTCCCAGATCGTTAATCGTTGCCATAGCGTTCCTTCTCCTGGGGCGGGACTGTGCTCGGAGTGGGTTAGCCATGTGTTTTACCCCGTGCTGGGGTCATATCCCAACGGCGACGCATGCGACATGTTCTGGAATTGGTGTTACAGCCGAGATATATCTCAGCTTAAAGTTGGAATGATCGTTGCGGTCCCTACGCATACTCATACAAGTGCTGGTGCCCGCTGGGGCCATATTGCTATTTATATCGGAAACGGTATGGTTATGGATAACATCGGTTACATCAGGACAACATCACTTGCTTGGTGGCTGAACTACTACCACACTACCGCTATACCACAGTGGGGCTGGGTTTTAAATACGCCTTTGGAATGATGCGGATTCTGGCCAGCATGCGGAATCAACGCCTGCTTGTGTATCGAATCACAAACGCTTCTTAACTGTATATCATGTATGGAATGCAATTATTCATAGTAAGGGAATCGAGGGTTGACCCTCGATTCCCTTATCTATTAGTCGCATTTTAATAAGGTTAAAATTAGAAAGCGCAGAATTAAGCTAACACTTTATAAATGATAGTAGCGATTTCCGGGTTCTCCCACGCTGAAATTTGGGTTAATGTACGGATCGCCTTCGACATAGTATTTTGCCCAGCGATAATTCATGTATGCGACTTCTTTGTGGAACCGAATCTGCTTTTCCGTATTGTTTTCAACGCCTCTAGAAATCGACTCGTAGTGATAGAGCTCGACTTCGGGCGTGTATACGATCAGGTCGTTAATCTCGCGTAGCTTTAAGCAAAAGTCAACATCATTAAATGCAACTTGAAGCTCTTCGGTGAAACCTCCGACTTTCTCATATTCGCTACGCTTGGTCATTATGCAAGCTGCAGTGACAGCGCTGAAGTCTTGTTGCGCATCGTTGAGTGCAAAGTAGCCCCAATTATTCCTTGGCATGCTCTGGCAAAGATGTCCCGCCACGCCGCCAGTGACGCATAGGCCCGCGTGCTGAATGGTGTTGTCGGGATAGTAGAGTTTTGCACCGACTGCGCCAACATCCTCACGTGCGCAGATGCCAAGCATGGTCTCGATCCAATTGGGCGTAATTACCTCAGTATCGTTATTCAATAGCAAGAGATAGTCGCCCTTGGCGTGAGCAACGCCAAAGTTCATGAGCTTGGAGAAATTGAATTCGTGTTCCCAAGTTACAAGACGAACGATGTCAGGATATTTTGCTTGCAACTTATCGTAATAATCGAACGTCACCTTTTCTGTGCTGTTGTTTTCGATTATGACGAGCTCGTAATTGTCGTACGTTGATTTCTCAACAATTGATGTAATGCAGTTGTTCAGAATGTCGGCGTGGTCTTTAGTCGGGATGATAATTGACACGAGTGGGTGGGAATCTGGCACAGCGTAGGTTACTTTATATGTAAAGGGACGACGCGCTTGTTCGACCTTCGCATTGAGCCCAAGCCTGTCCAAATGACTCTGGACCGCTTTGATACCTGCGATAGTGGCATACGGCTTGCTATCGGCATTTGCTGCGGTGGAGGTCTCGCTTAGGCGCCAGTGGTATAGAACCTTCGCAACATGATGAACTTTCCTTGCCTTTTCCACGGCGCGGAGAGTCAGATTATGATCCTGTGCTCCATCGAACTCTTTTGTGTTCGGCTCTAGAGTGTCTAGCAGGGACTTACGGATGGTAAGCATGTGGCAGATATAGTTATTGTTTCTGAGCAGATCGATATTGAAATCCGGCTTAAAGAACGGCTGCGCTAACTTTCCATCGGGCATGAGTTTATCTTCATCACAATAAAGAAGATCGACGCCATTATTGTTTTCAATTGCCTCGGCATATGAGAACAACAAGTCCGGTTCAAGAATGTCGTCATGGTCAAAGAAGCTAACGAAATCGCCCGAAGCTACGGCAACGCCTGCGTTTGTGTTTTCGGAAATACCCTTATTTTCGGTAAGATTAATTGACTTAATTCTGTTGTCGCGGGCTGTTTCCTGCTCAACGCGAGCCTTTAGTTCCTGATTGTCAGGGCTTGCATTAACTAGGAGGAGCTCCCAGTTTGCATAAGACTGGTTTTTTACGGATTCGACCATATCGTTAAAAAACGAAATGGGCGTGTTGTAAAGAGGGACAATGATGCTGAATTTCGGAGCGCTATTGAAGACGATTTTTCTCTGCTTCTCCAGTGCGCCAATGGTTGCCTTATGCTCTGTAAACCATTCGGGGTATTCAGGGTCAAACTGCGCATGGGTAAAGAGGAAGTTGGTCTCCTCAAGAAGCAAGCCTAATTTATCAGGCGTTAAGCAGTCAAATGCACTGAATGAAGGGTGATTTTGATCGCCAATTATAAAGTAGTAACGATCAAACGCCTTTGGCATGCGGATCGAGAGCTGTGTTTCAAGTTGTTTTTTCTCGGATGTAAATCCAACACTCGTTACATTTGAGCCGAAGTTGACTATGCTCAGCTCAACCTCATTGAGGAACCGATCGAGGCAGCGAAGTTTGATTTGCGAGTCGTTGCGGTACGGTGTTCTAACCGTGCACCTCAGGATATACTCGTTTGAATCTTCGATGCACTGCCAAAAATCAATCGTCGCCATCTCAAACTCTGAAACGTCATCGTAATTTCTGAGTTTGCTGCACATGTCAGGTTTAATTTTGTAGTTAAGACGCGACTCCCATTTGATGTTCTTGCAATTGAGCGAAAGGGAGTCGCTGCTCAGGTTACGACCGTCTTTGCCGATTTCGCTAAACTCAACTTTAATGGATCGGGTGTCGGGGTCGGGGATTACAAGAACGTATGAGTCTGATTCGCCGTTATTGTCCTTGAATTTTAGAAGAGACAAAGGTAAACGGCGGTCGTCAACCGTTGCCGCTTGAGCTTTTATGCTGGAGCCTTCATGGATGCCTTCTATTTTAAGCTGCTGGTAGATTTTCCAGTTTCCTCTGCATACTCCGGTTGTTTCGACTCGCATTGTTTGCCTTTCGTTTGTTGGACACTGCTCATTGTACTTATTCATTTCCTACCTCGCGATAAATGCAGAAAGAGTTACGTGTTTCTACTGTCCGTTTTAAAGAGAATGAGGAGGAAGCCGCTGCTGGCGCATATAATTTTAATAAATATGTTTGTCTAATCGTTGTTTGCAATTAGCAGCTTTTGCCTAACGATTGTCAACTGAGAGGAATTCTATGAAAGGCATCATCCTCGCCGGCGGGTCCGGCACGCGCCTGTACCCGCTCACGCTCGTGACCTCCAAGCAGCTGCTGCCGGTCTACGACAAGCCCATGATCTACTACCCGCTGTCCACCCTCATGCTGGCGGGCATCCGGGACATCCTGGTCATCTCCACGCCGACCGACCTCCCCAACTTCGAGCGCCTGCTCGGGGACGGCTCGCGCTACGGCGTGAACCTCTCCTACGCCGAGCAGCCGAGCCCCGACGGCCTGGCGCAGGCCTTCACCATCGGCGAGGAATTCATCGACGGCGAGCCGTGCGCCCTCGTGCTCGGCGACAACATCTTCTACGGCAACGGCCTGTCGCGCCACCTGACGCGCGCCGTCCAGAACGCCGAGTCGGGGAGGGCCACGGTCTTCGGCTACCACGTGGACGACCCCGAGCGCTTCGGCGTCGTTGAGTTCGACGGCGAGGGCAGGGCCGTGTCCATCGAGGAGAAGCCCGCGGAGCCCAAGAGCTCCTACGCCGTCACCGGCCTGTACTTCTACCCGGGCGACGTGGCCGCCAAGGCGCACGAGGTGAGGCCCTCCGCGCGCGGCGAGCTGGAGATCACCACGCTCAACCAGATGTACCTGGAGGAGGGGACGCTGTCCGTCGTGACCCTCGGCCGCGGCTACGCGTGGCTGGACACCGGCACCATGGAGAGCCTGCACGAGGCCGCGGAGTTCGTCCGCGCCGTGGAGCACTCCCAGGACCTGCCCGTGTCCGTCCCCGAGGAGATCGCCTGGGAGAACGGCTGGATCACGACCGCCGAGCTCGAGGAGGCGGCCAAGGCCTACGGCAAGTCGGTCTACGGGCAGCACCTGAAGAAGGTCGCCGCCGGCGAGATCGTCAACAGCCCGCGCGAGTACTAGCGCAAGCTTGTTTTCTTTCAGGGGCCACCGTTTATCTGGTGGCCCCTTTCGTTATGATTACGTTGACCATAAAGACAATATGATTGGGAGTGGATGTGTTAAGCGTCTACTTTGGCGATATGCCAGAAGCGATTTACAACACAGCGACATATTTCAAAAACTCTTACCGGTCTTCTTGGATTACGGATCCCTATGCAGTCTCGATAATTAAAGATGTCGATCGATCGGTTGTTGTCTCCGAAAACGTCATCGAAAGCCCTGTGCTTGGATCCATCTCCCCACTCCAGCTTTCTGGTGGCGTGAAAACGCTGCTGCTTATGAGATTTGATCGTAAGCATATTTTTAACGCTTCTACTTGTGGTGACAACTGTGCCAAGTGGATTCTCGACATGGCGAAAGACCGCAAGCTCGTTGTGAATCTCTATCATGTGATGGACTTTGGTCGCGAGGATTTTAAAATCAAAGTCGTGAACAGCGGCCGAATCGTTCATAACATGGCCGAATTGATTCACGAGTCGATTCCGTATCTGTAGGTGCTGCTTATGAACGGTTCGCATCTCGTTAAGATTTCCCGCCGTAGGGGAACCAAGTACACATTTACCATCAAGCGGAACATCACTATTGTGCGTGGCGATAGCGGCACGGGTAAGACGACGCTGTTTGACATGGTCGCAGACTACATGCGAACGGGCGAGCAGTCGGGCGTTTCCTTGCAATGCGATTGTCCCTGTGTCGCCCTGACCGATTATGATTGGCGAAACCAGCTTTCGTCCGTTCATGACTCGATTGTATTTGTCGATGAGGGCTTAAAAGAGATCCATTCTGATGAGTTTGCCCATCATGTGCTGTATTCCTCGAATTATTTCGTGCTGATCTCAAGGGCTGATTTCCCCAATCTTCCGTATAGCGTGGATGAGATTTACAAGATTAAGACGAGCGGAAAATACCATTCTTTCGTCCCTGTTTATCAAGATCGCGGGAATCATCGTTATGCTATTTCCCGGGCGGCGCCAAAACAGGACTTTTCTATCCTTCTATGCGAGGACAGTAAGTCTGGTTTCCAGTTCTTTGAACGGCATTTCGCTGACAGTGAGCTTACCTGCGCTTCGGCCATGACGAACAGCGCGATTTTGGGCTGGTTGGATCAGCATTTCGACGATCGCGTGTTTGTTGTCGCGGACGGAGCGGCATTTGGGTGCCATGCGGACCGCGTCCTTAAGCTGCAAGACATTCATCGCGATACTGTTACGGTTTGTCTTCCCGAGTCATTCGAGTGGCTTCTGCTGAGCTCTGGCGTAATTTCAAGGTTAGATGTTAAGGCGGTTTTGGAAACCCCAGAAGCCTTTGTAAACAGTGAGAAGTTTAAAAGCTGGGAAGACTTCTTCTATAAGTACTTACGCGATAAAACTGGGAATTCGGTCTTCCGGTACGACAAAGACTGCATTCCGGAGGCGTTTTGTAGGGGAAGTAATTCTGCGAAGGTCATGGCTCTTATCGCATGCCGAAATGTCCGATAGTTTTGTTGAATAGTGCCGCGGCGTCACTTCCTGCGGCATACTAAAGAAGCTGTACTTGCTTCAGATTGGATTTTCATGTCTGAGATTTTTGAACCTAAGAACATCATCGTCACGGGCGGCTGCGGCTTCATCGGCAGCAACTTCGTGCACTACGTCGTGAACAACCACCCGGGCGTCCACGTCACCGTCCTGGACAAGCTGACCTACGCCGGCAACCCCGAGAACATCGCGGGGCTGCCCGAGGACAGGGTCGAGCTCGTCGTCGGTGACATCTGCGACGCGGAGCTGCTCGATAGGATCGTCCCCGGCCACGACGCGATCGTGCACTACGCCGCCGAGAGCCACAACGACAACTCCATCGCCGACCCGGAGCCCTTCCTGCGCACCAACGTCGAGGGCACCTTCCGCCTCCTGGAGGCCGTCCGCAAGCACGGCATCCGCTACCACCACGTCTCCACCGACGAGGTCTACGGCGACCTGGCGCTCGACGACCCCGCCAAGTTCACCGAGGAGACGCCGTACCACCCGTCCTCGCCGTACTCGAGCACCAAGGCGAGCTCCGACATGCTCGTGCGCGCCTGGACCCGCACCTATGGCCTGCGCACCACGATCTCCAACTGCTCCAACAACTACGGCCCCTACCAGCACGTGGAGAAGTTCATCCCCAGGCAGATCACCAACATAATCGACGGCGTGCGCCCCAAGCTCTACGGCCGCGGCGAGAACGTCCGCGACTGGATCTACACCGAGGACCACAGCTCGGCCGTCTGGGACATCCTCACCAGGGGACGCATGGGGGAGACCTACCTCATCGGCGCCGACGGGGAGAGGGACAACATCACCGTGCTGCGCATGATCCTTGCGGCCATGGGGCGCGACCCCGAGGACTTCGACTGGGTCGCCGACCGCCCCGGCCACGACCGCCGCTACGCCATCGACAGCTCCAAGCTCCAGCGGGAGCTGGGCTGGAGGCCGGCGCACACTGACTTCGCCGAGGGCCTCAGGGCCACCATCGACTGGTACGTCGCCAACGAGGCCTGGTGGCGCCCGGCCAAGGAGGCCACCGAGGCCCGCTACCGCGCGCAGGGGCAGTAGGGAGAGCAGAGACATGGCAGACATCGCATTCGAGAAGGACCTCTCCGTCACCGAGACGGGCATCGGGGGCCTGAAGGTCGTCGACCTGGCCGTCCACGGCGACAACCGCGGCTGGTTCAAGGAGAACTGGCAGCGCGCCAAGATGTGCGCGCTGGGCATCCCCGACTTCCGCATCGTCCAGAACAACATCTCCTACAACGACAGCCGCGGCGTCACCCGCGGCATCCACGCGGAGCCCTGGGACAAGTTCATCTCCGTGGCCCGCGGCTCGGTCTTCGGTGCCTGGGTGGACCTGCGCGAGGGCAGCGCCACCTACGGGAAGGTGTTCACCTGCACGCTCGACCCGTCCAGGGCCATCTACGTCCCGCGCGGCGTGGGCAACTCCTTCCAGGCGCTGGAGGACGGCACCGCCTACACCTACCTGGTGGACGCCCACTGGTCCCTCGAGCTGAAGAAGACCTACACCTTCGTGAACCTCGCCGACCCCGAGCTCGCCATCGAGTGGCCGATCCCGCTCGACCGGGCCACCGTCTCCGAGGCCGACCTCAGCCACCCGATGCTGAAGGACGTCGTCCCGATGGCGCCGAAGCGCACCCTCGTCACCGGCTGCAACGGCCAGCTGGGGCATGCGGTGCGCAAACTCGCCGAGGAGCGCGGCGTGGCGAAGGACTTCGACTTCTGCGACATCGACACCTTCGACATGTCCGACCCGGACGCCTACGCACACTACGACTGGTCGCTCTACGGCACCGTCATCAACTGCGGCGCCTACACGGCGGTGGACAGGGCCGAGACCCCCGAGGGCCGCGCGACCGCATGGAAGGCCAACGCCACCGGTCCGGCCCTTCTCGCCCGCACCTGCGCCGGGCACGGCATCACGCTCGTGCACGTGTCCTCCGACTACGTCTTCGACGGCACCGCCGAGGTCCACGACGAGGGCGAGCCCTTCAGCCCGCTGTCCGTCTACGGCCAGACCAAGGCCGCCGGACGACATCCGCCGTGGCCGGCTGCCCGCGCCACTACATCATGCGCAGCGTCCTGGGTCATCGGCGAGGGGCACAACTTCGTCAAGACGATGAAGGCGCTGTCCGACCGAGTCGCCGACCCCGAGGACGGGCTCGAGCAGGTCACCGTGGTCGACGACCAGCTGGGCCGCCTGACCTTCACGCGCGACATGGCAGCGGCCATCTTCCACGTGCTGGACGCGAAGGCCCCCTACGGCACCTACGGCTGCACCGGCTCCGGCGCCGTCAAGTCCTGGGCCGACATCGCCCGCGCCGTCTTCGAGGCCGCCAACGGCAACGGGGACAAGGTGGTCCCCGTCAGCACCACCGACTACTACGCAAATGCCGCCGGCCCCATCGCCCCGCGCCCGGTCCACTCCGCGCTCGACCTGTCCAGGCTCGAGTCGGTCGGCTTCCGCATGCCCGACTGGGAGGAAGAGCTGGGGGAGTACCTCAAGACGCTCTAGTCGCTCTTAAATATGCGAGAGTCAAAGCCGCCGTTTCTTAACGGCGGCTTTTCTTTTGCCTGGCATAAAGTCCAGCCGCGACAAAAGCGGCGGCGGTCGCCAAGCTTATTGCGAGCCCTGCAGATCACTGCGGGCGGCAGAGTTGGCGTAGAGCTCGGTTCTCGAGGGTGGCTGCAGGCTGCCCGAGAAACCGAGATGCACCTGGAATGCCGTCATTCTGATCAATGTCAAGCCGCCTTCTTGCCGAGAATCGGGTTTTCGGCCACGCCGAGCGCGATGATTCCGACCGCGTGCTCCGCGGCGGTGCCCTCGCAGGCGGGCTCGGGCGCGTTGGCCTTGGCGCCCTCTTCGGCCCTGCCGATGGAGTCGTCGACGGACCGGCGGCGGCCGGCCCATTCCTCGTTCGTCTCGGCGTACACGGCGCCTATCATCCCGATGGGCGACTTCCCCGCCAAGGAATGCCTGCACCGCGCGGCTGCGGCGCTTGAGCCCGCGGTTGGCGCGCTCCTGCAGGTTCGAGCGGAAGGAGGTGGAGTGAAGGGGAAGACGCGAAATGGGCGTTGGGCATTGCGGTCACGACGCTTGCACTTGCGGCGTTCCTGCCGCTCGTGTCGGTCGTCCTGGTGCTGAGGCCGTTGAAGACTAGTGGCGCGTCCGAGACAGAAGTCACCGCTGGAGGGGCCGTCCGTTTATTGTCCGGACGAGCTGAGATGCTTTTATCACGATAAGCGCAGATAGGAAGTAAATCACTGGTATGATTTGAAAAAGGAGGAAACAGATGAAAGTCCAAATTGGGACAGTGTACAGCGCGATGGAAATCGCCGAGTATGCTGTCAACAGGCGATATCGCCACGGCACGCCCATCAGCAATCTTCAGCTCCAGAAGATCCTCTACTTCCTGCAAGTCATATACGCGAGCGAGACCGGTGAGCTGCTATTCGCCGACCAGTTTGAGGCATGGCCCTACGGCCCTGTCATCAGAGATGTCTACGTTGAGTTCTCTGACTGCGGCGGCTTCCCGATAAAACGCGAGTTCGACACCGAGATAAATGATTCCATCCGCCCGTTCCTGGATGCGGGGGTGGACACGCTCGCCGAGAAATCCCCATGGGAGCTCGTCAGGATCTCACACGCCGAGGGGTCCCCGTGGGACATCATCTTCAATCAGAAGCGCCTACACAAAGGAATCATCCCAAATGAGCTGATCATGCAGTGCGCTAGCGAGGTCTCTGAGTGACCGAGCAAGACTATGCAAAGGCGGCCGAAAACTTCGGAAGGGTCCTCTCTCTGCTCACCAGCAAAATTGGGACTCTTTCGAAGCCGCCCCTGAAAGTTCCCCCAATAAACGCAGGCAGCGACGACGTAGAGAAACGCAAGGCTCTGCGCGACATGCTCGAATCCCTCGCCAGCACGGATGATGCCGCGGTGCTCTCTCAAGAGGACATCCGCCGAGCCTCGAACTTCTTCGCAAAGCTATATGGGGGGGAGCGAGCCCTATCGCCATAGATATGCCGACATCTGCGACCTGGTGTTCAACGCACTCGGGCATTCCTCTGGGGACCTGGACGAAGGGGTCCCCTATTCGGTCAATTGCCTCGCCGAGAACATTCGCATTATCCATGGGCACCTGACGAAGCAGGGACTTTGTAACCAGGCAAAAAGTGTCCTCAAACTCGCCGACCACATCGACCTGGAAAAGACGAGGCTGAGCCACGATATCGAACAGCAGCAGGCCATGCGCGCATTCAAAGCGGCAATCGCCGAAGTGAAAGCGGAAAGGGACGTGGCGGACCAGAAACGCGCGGAGCTGGAAAGGGAGTTCGACGAGCGCCTCGACAAGACGAGGATGGAGTACATCGCGATTCTCGGCGTCTTCGCCGCGGTCGTACTCGCGTTCAACGGCGGCGTCGGCTTCTCCACGTCTGCGATGGCCGCGTCGGCATCGACAGCGGCATGAAGGCCCTCGTGTTCCTGACCGCGCTGGTCGGATTCGTCCTCATCAACACAGTGTGCATCCTCCTCGTGTTCATCTGGAAGATGTCCTTCAACCATCGGAATGTCGAGCTGGGAAAATGGCCGAGGAACTGCCTGATCGCCGCAGACGTCATCCTCGTGGCCATCATGGCTGCGATGATGGCGCTCTCTCACCCTGGACTCAGGGCATTCATCGGGTTGTAGCCCAAACGTAGCGCCAAGGGCCGTCTCGGAGGGCGGCCCTTCTCATGGCGACACATCTAGGAACATAGCCGTGCGGTCATCCTTCGCCGCATGGGGCATTGGGGAGCCGTCCTTCGAGGCGGCTTCCCGCTTTTCGCGGCGGGGCGCGATTGATTGAAGGTGGCGCCTGTACGCTGACGAGCCACTGGCGAACCCGCACCACGAGAGATACTGCTCAGGAAGTTCGGCAGGTACGGCCTGCTCGTGATCGACGAGTGGCTGCTGAACAAGCCAGACAGCCTGTTCAGGGCGATGTTCCTCGAGCTCATGGAGCTGAGCTACGGTTCGTCCTCGACCGTCTTTTGTACACAGTACAGGCCGAAGAACAGGCACGCCAGGCTGGGCGGCGGGCTTCACGCCGAGGCGATCATGGACAGGATCGTGCACGGCACCGTCTGGCTGGAGACGGGGGACGTCAACATGCGCGACATATACGGCTGACGGTACTGAACGGACACCGGCGGTACCGATTCACGATACCGCCGGTACTGTCCCGCAATATTCACGGTACGGAAACGCGCAAATACTCATTACACTATTTTTCTCCCAGCAATCGCATTTTCACACGAGGAGAACAAGTCATGGAATTGAACGCCAGCAACCCCTCTAATACGATGGATAGACCATTAATTACATATTATTCTGAACTAGGAACAGTATCAAAAGGGACTTTGGACGATGAACCTGATGGCTTCTATGTGTACAGCCTGCCGTCGCAAGATCTTTTATACGATTCCTTTGACAGCATTCAGGAGCAAATCCATTCGAGATTGATCGACCTCGACAATCTCATCATCGAAAGATTGTTCGGAAACCAATCGACGTACTATTCCATCATCCACTTCTGTCCGATTGCAATATCAGAGGGCGGCTTCAGTCCCGAAATGACTTTCGATAGAGATTCGTTCGCTGGTTACGCCAAACGCTTCTCATTCGAGGAGGCGCGAAGGCTCATCTATTTAGACGATCTAAGGTATTTATCCGAAAGCTTTGGCAAAACGTACGATCAGGCCGTGGGCTCACTGAGGATGGCATTCTGCGCACTAGGGGAAATCGAGCCCATTGGAAACATCTCGGACGGAGTATTCAAGGTATCCTCTCCAAAGTCTCATTCAATGATGAGAGAAGTGGAGTCGTTCATAATTTGGCTGAATTCTTCATTGGATATTCTCAGCCATCTGCTATTTGAGCTGGACCGGATTCCCAATCGATTCGAATCCTTCAAGAAAATCCGATCAGACAAGTCGGCCCTATATTCAAAATTCAGGTCAAAGAGTCCGCACTCTGGCGACGAAGGCCATATATGCAACGACTTTCCCGAAGCCGTGTACTTAGAAGAACTGAGAAACGAGATCGTCCATAACAGAGCTTTCGAAAATTCAGCGACCTGCTACATTAGCCTCGAGAATGGCATCGTAAAAGAGCGCTTCTTCCTCCTGCCGGATTCAAATGAAAACGGCAGGTTGCCAAGGTGGAATGGAAGATGCCAATTCTACTCGCAAGAAAATAAAGGAACGGAGCGCCTTTCCTCGCTTTACCGAGAGATATCGATTCGAATATCGAATTCCCTGGATTACGCTATTGATGATCTTTCGGAAGAGATCAGCGAGATGCGCTCCAGCGGCGAGCTCAAGGTGATGAACCCCAATGCAATAGAGGAGGCCATCGAATCATTTCGTGTCGCAGCCATGCCAGCCACCAGCAAGTAATGGAAACCGCCGCATTGGGGGGTGACGCATAATTTCTTTCGCAAATTGACAATCGCATAGCGGAACACGGCCCGCGCCCCGTCATATGATTTCTAGCGACTAAACAACAAATCACCGACGAAGGGGGCACGGGCCGTGTCTGCGAACATCGTATCAGTCGACGAGGAGTCGCTGCGCAACGACATAAAGAATCTGGTGAGGAAGACCGTCGAGGAGACGCTCAACGCACTGCTCGATGAGGAGGCGTCCGAGCTCGTCGGGGCCGAGCGCTACGAGAGGACGGCGGGCCGGGAGGCCTACCGCAGCGGCCACTACACGAGGAGGCTCGTCACGGGCGCCGGGGAAGTCGAGCTCAGCGTGCCGAAGCTCCGCGGGGCGACCTTCCAGACGGCCGTCATCGAGCGCTACCGCAGGCGCGAGACCTCGGTCGAGGAGGCCATCGTCGAGATGTACATGGCGGGCGTCTCCACCAGGAGGATCGAGGACGTCTCCGAGCTCCTGTGGGGAGCGCCGGTGTCCTCCGGCACCGTCTCCAACCTCAACGAGAGGGCCTTCGCGTCCATCGAGACATGGCGGCAGAGGCCGCTCGAGGGCGGCTACCCCTACGTCTTCGTCGACGGCATCTACCTCAAGCGCAGCTGGGGAGGGTCCTACGAGAACGTGGCCGTGCTGGTCGCCATCGGCGTCAACTCCGCCGGCGACCGGGAGGTCATCGGCTGCTCCGAGGGGTACACCGAGTCCGCGGAGTCCTGGCGCGAGTTCTTCTCCTGGCTCAAGGGACGCGGGCTCTCCGGCGTACGGCTCGTCACCGGCGACAAGTGCGCGGGGATGCTCGGTGCGCTCGAGGAGGTGTTCCCCGGGGCCCGCTACCAGCGCTGCACGGTGCATTTCTACCGCAACGTGCTGGGAAGGGTTCCCGTGACCAGGCGGAAGGCCGCGGCGCGCATGCTGAAGGCGATCCATGCGCAGGAATCGCGCGAGGCATGCGCCAGAAAGGCCGAGGAGGTGGCGGAGGAGCTGGAATCGATGAGGCTCGGGGCGGCCGCGAGGACGGTGCGCGACGGGTTCGCCGAGACGCTTGCCTACACGGAATTCCCGCCGGAGCACTGGCGCCGGATCAGGACGAACAACGGGATCGAGCGCATCAACCGCGAGATCAGGAGGAGGACGAGGGTCGTCGGGACCTTCCCGGACGGCAACTCTGCCCTCATGCTGGTGACGGCGAGGCTGAAGTACATAGTGGAGCACGAGTGGGGCAAGAGGAGGTACTTGGACATGTCGAAGCTGGAGGAGATGGACGAGCTGAGGGGAAAGGCGGAGGGCTAGAAGAGGACGGGGCCGGAGACGGCTAAATCAATTTGCGAAAGAATCTTGACGGTACCCATTGGGGTTCATCAGAGGAGGTTCATCTCGGCACATTCTGATATCAACGAAGACGATATCAGAAGCGTCTCGGAGAAATCGTAGAGGATGCTGGAGACTTCTCCCGTATCTATCCGTGCCAAAGATTGAAGAGATGTTCAACGCGGGATTCGGCTTCGCTGCCTGTGCATGCGCTGCCCCGCGTGGGATATCCGCCGCGCGACCGCCACGACTTCGACCCCGAGGTGCTTGGCCAGGTCAAGCGCGGGCACCGCGACGGCGCTCAGGAGGGGTCGGATATTGTTAGTATACGCGGCTTGCCGACGTTTATGCGAGCAATATCAACCCGAAGAAGTCGGAGGGCTCTCTCCGGCAAATTTACTTGTTTGAGGCGCGGGACAGTGGCGCCCCGAGCTGCTGAAGCCATGCTTGATCCTTGTCCCCCTAGGGTCTTTTCAGGGGTTGTTCCTTTTTAACGGGAGCGTTGGAGGTAGCCGCTTTCATCAAGTACTTGTTCGTGGCACGCGAATTGCTGTGCGCTAGTCACTTCATACCGTCGTTCTTTTTTCGTTATTCGTACCGCTTGATGAACCGGTCGGTCTCGTCGTACGAGAGGTAATCGGGTTCGCCCGTTCCGATTCTCCAAGCGATCTCTCGGGCTTTCGCTATCATGGCCGCTGTTGCGGCATCGGCACCTTTCGGCATCTTTGCATGTTTGATTTCTATGCAGCCGCCCGTGACCTCGGGGACGCTCCTGTACATCCAAGTTTCGCCTATGGGTACATGGACGTCGAAGAAGTTCCACTCGAACTCGGTGTCCTCAACCGTCCTTGAGGGGAAGTTCGGATGCAAATCCCAATGCTCGGAGAGAGCCTTCTTGGCACGATTGAGGACGACACCCATTGCCCAATTGCCTGTTCTTTTGTAGGCAGGACCCTCCTCTGCGTGCTTTTCGGCAGTCGCCATCGCGTTCCAGATGAGCGAGGTGATCTGTGCGGGCGAGTATTCTAGGAGCATGGTGTCGAGCAGAGTTTCAAACTCTTCGCGCTTCGGCCCCTCATACTCGTAGCACGCATCGTCAAGCTGGACATCGAGGTAGGCTAGAACGAGACCTTTTGCGGTTCGCAGCCAGTACTCGCGCTCACCCTGACCAAGCGCGACGTATTCGCGATCACCTTCGACGATGATGGGGTTTCTCTCGTGGGCAGTGTAGCCTTTCAACTTGATTGCAAAGGGCACCTTGTACCAATAGAAGCTGAAGCCGTCTTCCTCTTCCTCAAACCCGCTCAACCATTTGTCGAATGCTGCGGTTGGTTGAATGTACCCCTCGCCCCTGAGCGCCTTACAGGCGTCGATGAAGCCAAACAAGAGCGGTTGGTCTGCGATGGGCCCAAGGTAGGTATTGCCACCCCCGCCTCTTACTTCGATCAGGACCTCGAATACTGTGCTCGTGAGGCTATCAGGATTGCGCTTGGCCCATTCGAACTCTTTCGGCTCAATTGAGAATGCACGACGCAGCCTGTACTTCCGCTCAAACTCTTCGAGCTCTCGCATTGCTTGCTGTCTAGTTTTACCGCAATTTGGGCAGAAGACCTGATCCTTATAGTACGAGTCCGCCGAGACGTCCTTGATGCCCCTGCTGATTCTAGGCGCAAAGAGCGCACCGCCGCAAAGGGGGCAGCCATCGTCCAGCTCGATCATAGGGAACAGCTCAACGATCTTCTTGTCTGTGAAGCTCTTCGGGAGGTCATAGAGCTCCCTCAGATCATTCAGTGAGAGGCCAGAGGTGTAGTAGGCGTCCATAAGCTCGTTGACGTTGTCCTCGCCCAGCTCTGCTCTAACTTCGTCAACTCTTGACATATGCTCGACTTTCTTTCGATCAACGGAGGTTTATACGTGCCATTTTATGATATAGCCATGCGTCTTACGGTGGCGCTTTGATAAGAGGAAGGTCTCGGGCAGCGTTAGATCGTCCGAGACCGGGATGTCGCCGCTAGGCTGTGGGCAGCTGCTCTGTATTTGTTGACACTAAGGCCTCAAGCATCTGATGCCAATGTAAGTTTCGATAACTCTCTTTCAGGTAGGCTATATTTCTGATCTGATGCGATCGCGTGATTCAAGATAGCATTTCGGGTACAAATAAATTGCTTTACGCATTGGCGTAAAGGTGCGTTATCGCCGTCAATAGCGCAAACGACGAAATTCCGACGTTCGCACTATTGATGCCGACGTTGCCTGCGCATAGCTGGGCAAGGGCGCTGATGATCATATCGGTTATCTCCGCATCTCCATCTAGTATGCCATAGGCAAGCATTGGAATGGGCGGCCGCATTGCGTTGGTGAACTCGCTTCACCTCATGTTAGCCTGCTCGGTTTGGGTGAGCCGCTCCTATATACCGAGCAGGTTGATTAAAGGCGGTGAGCCCGTGAACGATTTCGACCCGTCTCGTATTCCAGGGTATGCGACAAAGAAGAGCTACGCGCATTTCGATTACCGTGTTGCATTCAAGGATGTCGAGGCGAGGGTTTGTGATGCAGATTTTATTCAGCGTCACGCATTTCTTCCCTTAATTGCGAATAAGCTTTGCCATGTGAGATTCTGGGACGGCAAGAAAACCCTGAAGACGAGAGATATCGCATATGCATCTCACTTGGATCACAGGATTTTTCAGTATTATGCGCTGCAATGGGGCAAGTTATATGACCGTCGTGCCTTAGAAACGGGCATCGGCGGCGTTGCTGCAGCTTATCGAAGCGGATTTCACCTCACTAATTACTCTGTTGCTGCAGATGCAATCGATGCCATTCGCAGGCAGGGGGATTCGCTAGTTATCACGGGAGACTTCACCCATTTTTTCGATAACCTCGATCATAGTTACATACGCAAGGCCGTTAGAGGGTTCTTTAACGAGGGCATGCTTCCACCGGACCATTACCAAGTCCTGAAAAACAGTATTGCATTACTGCTATTGGCCTGTTGGCGATTTGGCGAGAAGGAACGGGCTTTGCTGGATTGATCTTCAGCCAGACGACCCGTTCACGTTTGGCAATTCTGCGTCCAAAGTTCGATTCAAGGCGTTAAGGAGCCTTAACAGGCTACCGCGCATCTTGACACCTGCGGAGTTTTCGGCTTGCAAGGATTCTTCGATTGTTGTGCCCTGGAAAGAAAGGCATGATGCGAGGGGCATTCCCCAAGGACTGGCAACAAGTGGCGTGTTGGCGAATATGTATATGTTTGATATCGATGCCCAGATTAACGCGTGTGTTGCCAGCGTAAATGGCAGGTATATACGATATTGCGATGATTTAATCATTGTCGTCCCAGCCAAGGATCTCAAAACAGCAAGCAAAGCTCTTGCTTTGGCTCAGGGAGTTCCTGCAGTTGAACTACAAGATGAAAAAAACAAAATCCACCGTGTAAACGATGGGAAGGTCGAGCAACTTTCATTTGATGCATTGCTCGCAGGAGAAATGGAAGTTGTGCGAACCGCGCATCATGCTGGAAATCATGTTTCGTTTTTGGGATTTGATTTTGACGGTAAAGATGTCCGAATTCGCCAATCTACGGTCGGCAGGTTTTACAGCAGGTTTTATCGTGCTGCTAAATCAATCGGCAGGCTGGCTGACAATCCGGACAAGCATCCGAGTAAGAAACGCGTAAGCGCATTGTATGAGCATTACTCTCCGAAGGGGAGCAGATCGAGTGACAAGCGAGGTGCTTCGGACCCAAGCTGCTACGGAAACTATCTTTCATATGTGGCAAGAGCTCAGAAGGCATTTCCGAATGACCCCATTAGCGGCCATGTTTCCAAGATGTATAGGAAAATTAACAAGGCAACGGGTAGGGCTGATGCTAGCTTAGGTGCCGTAAGTGACAGTAAAGCTGTAGCTAAATCAAGGACTTCGAAGCTGTCTTTGGAGTGGGCTGCATCTGATTTCATTTTATTGGATAGATTTAAGGATGAGCCAGTCGCGTCTTCTTCGCTGTGCTCACGGTCTTCAGTCCGTCTCGGCTGCATGGTGAGGCTCGACGGTGTAGAAGCGCGTGAACGAGATCCTGACCTTCACGCGCGACATGGCCGCGGCCATCTTCCACGTGCTGGACGCGAAGGCCCCCTACGGCACCTACGGATGCACTGGCTCGGGCGCCGTGAAGAGCTGGGCCGACATCGCCCGCGCTGTCTTCGAGGCAGCCAACGGCAACGACGGAAAGGTCGTTCCGGTGTCGACCGCAGACTACTACGCCCGCGCCGCCGGCCCACTCCGCGCTCGACCTGTCCAAGCTGAGTCCGTCGGCTTCCTCATGCCCGACTGGGAGGAAGAGCTGGGGGAGTACCTCAAGACGCTCTAGTCGCTCTTAAATATGCGAGAGTCAAAGCAGCCGTTCTTTAACGGCGGCTTTTCTTTTGCCTGGCATAAAGTCCAGCCGCGACAAAAGCGGCGGCGGTCGCCAAGCTTATTGCGAGCCATGCAGATACTGTCGAGGGCAGCCTCACGTGGTGCTCGTGGGGGAAGTCGAGGTAGGCAGGGGGTCGGAATTCGACAACGCGACGCTCGACGAGCCCTTTAAGGTCTTCGGCAGAACCAGGCCGCTCTCGAAGATGGGCTGCCCTTTCGACAGCGCCGTCGACGAGTCTGCCAACAAGACGTTGAAAGCTGAGTTCCTGTGCCGGGAGCAGTTCGCGAGCCTGCGCGATCTCCAGTTGAAGTTGAACGACTACGTGTGGTGGCACAACAAGGAGCGGATGCACTCGACGCCGGGATACATGAGCCCGGTCGAGTTCCGGAAGGCAAGCCTTAGTCTCTGAGAAAAAATGTCCTAAAAAATGGTCGCCAATCCACCCTTTCACCTCGCGAGACATGGTGGAGACGTCGCGCGAGATCGTTCGCGCTATCTCGCGGAGCAAATCCGCCCGGTCGAGCCCCTCCTCGATCCTCTGCCTGTCCAAAAACGTCAATTGCCTGTATGGTTGCG
>ENA-OQMX01000060-OQMX01000060.1-human-gut-metagenome-genome-assembly--contig:-NODE-60-length-27098-cov-3.986319_pt1 | contig 27098 bp, 21 predicted proteins | sample MGYA00242622_ERZ504866 | MGnify/ENA primary metagenome ERZ504866 (study PRJEB26092, sample SAMD00036422) | human gut metagenome | host: Homo sapiens | study: EMG produced TPA metagenomics assembly of...
GTCGGACGGACCAACATCAACTATCCCGTGGTGCAGACCAACAACAACTCCAAATACCTCAACACGCTGGTTCGACGGTACGGCCAATGCTCCGGGGCCATTTTCCTGGATAGCGATGACACCGCGCCGGGAATGGTCGACCAGCAGACCACGATCTACGGCCACCATATGAATGACGGGTCGATGTTCAACGTGATTTCGGACACCACCGACCAGGCGACATTCGATAGCATCGAGTGCGTGTATTACATCACGCGCGATGCAACGTATAAGCTGCGACCGCTGGCGACCAAGGTCGTCGAGGATACGTATGCCAAGGCGCGCACGCCTAATTTTGAGGGTGACGACGGGCTCAAGAACTACCTGTCCGAGATGCTCGACGGCGCTTCGGCAGTGGCGAGTGATGCAGGCGATCGCGCCGCCTCGGCAACCAAGGTCGTGACGCTCGTGACCTGTCGCTCGCTGTCATTGAGCAATACGCGCGCCGTCATGGTGCTCACGCCGGTCGAGGAATAGATTGTTGAGAGTAGCTAAAAGAGCCCGTCCCAAATGAGCTACTCGATGACGGTGAAAGGGGAAATGATGCTCGAGAATGGCAAAACGATGCCTTCGATTGATGCTTGGCTGCGCGAGGCCAAAGCCGACGCTTCGGCGCCGGCGTGCGGTATGTATCTGACGCATAACGGCGTGGTGCGTGCGACGCCCAAGGCCGAGGTGCGCGGAGTCGAGACCGATGGCGTGGCGCCGGGCCGCAAGGTGGGAGGCATGGTCTTTGACTACGACGCCGAAAAGGTGCGGTCTGCTATTGAAGCCACGCGCGCGATGCCAGGCATCGGCTATGTGCGCGTGTGGCTGGCGAGCGGCGAGCTTTCCGTGGGCGACGATATCATGCTCGTGCTCATTGGCGGAGACATTCGTCCGCACGTGGTCGATGCCCTGCAGTCGCTTGTCGGCACCATCAAGAATGAATGCGTGAACGAGGTAGAGCGCGAGGCATAGGGCTTTGCGATCGATTCGAGTCCATTTGTAGCAAAAGCCCGCTGGCAGTTAGGCTGAACTGCCAGCGGGCTTACTTATCCGTTGGAACCGACTTGCAGCAGCGCCAGCGCTATACGCGTGTGGCGTCCTTGGGGCTCATGGTCATGCTCTGGAAGCGATTTTCCATGTATTCATTATCGAAGTACGTGCCGTAGAACTGCGCAACGGGAATATCGTTGACCGTGCCGTTGACGCGCTGATACCAATAATCGAGCGACTGCAGCGTCATAACGCCATCGACCAGCATAATGATGGTGAAGATGACGGTGGCTGAGTAGCGGCTCTTCCACGGAATCATGTTGATGAGCTTGAGCAGCCTCGGCAGCAGCAGCTTGATCCAGATGAGGCCACCCAGACCCCACAGGCAGGCGAAGCCTGTGCAGGTACGTCCGCCGGTAAGGACGGCGAGCGGATCGGGCATGCCAAAGAGCTTCATATGCGAGTAGCTCCACGAGACCACGCCAAACGAGGTCTGCATAAACCAGCCCACGAACACCTCAAAGCTTGCACCGAGCAGTGCGCTCACCAAAAAGATAATGATGGGGTTCTTTTTGTAGAAGCGGTTGAGCACCATGGTCATGAGCACAGCGCCAAATCCGTAGATGGGGCTGAAGGGGCCAAACAGCATGCCGGCGCGGTTCTGGTAGACGCCCGGGTCGTCGACCGTCATGTGCCAGATGTCCTCGGCGATCAGGCCGAGTATGCAGCAGACAAAGAATACCCAGAACAGGTTGAAGTAGTTGAGCTTGATGTAGCCCTCGCCGGTTTCATCGCGCCCGAGCATGCCCTCGGCGGCGGCGTCGCGATCGAGCATCTCCTGCAGGCGGCGCTGCAGTTCGCGCTCCTGACGCAGCGTGGGGTCGACGGTTGTCGAAAGTGCAACAAGGATGCCGAGCTGGATCGCGGGACGCAGCAGGAAGGGCCCGATGCCCTGGAGCATCACGTCGACCAAAAGCTCGACGACGGTGAATGCAATAAGGATGTAGGACAGGCGGGCGGCGTTGCGGCGCTGGTTTTTGATAAGGTCCAGGCCAAAGATGATTAGGATGACGGCACTTGCCGCAGAGAGCATGATGCCGGCGACGATAAGGCCGACTGCGACGAGCGTGTTGTCGCCGAGCTTTTCGGTGGCGTTGCCGTTAACAAGTGCCGTGATGACCTGCCACATAAAGGCAGCGACCGACGGGAGCGTGCCCACGCCGGAAAGGATGCACAGGACGGCGTACACCTTAATGATGAGGGGAATCTTCTTGACCTCTGTGGCGCTGGGGACGCTGGGGTCGAGTTCGTTTCGATCCATACAGAACCTTTCTCGCTTTGTTGTAGGTTATAAGGATACGCCGCCGACCTGCCAAAAGACAGGACGAACGTCCCAATTGCAACAATGCAAGCCCCAACGGCGGACGAGACGCGTCGCGACGGAAGCATGCGGGATCGTCGACCCCGAGGAGGTTGCCCAATAAAATGTTTGGCTGCAAAACGGATTATAAGCTCGGTGGGCTTTTAAAAAGCGCTGTTCATGCGCGGGAGTGCTTGTCTTGCCGTGCGTATAATAGGGCAGGTAACGCCAAATAACGAGGCTCTGAGGGGATGCCATGTCTCAAGAAACCATCCGCGCGGCCGAGCGCGCCGCGGGACAGGTGAAGACCATGTCGACGTATGATCCGGACTCCGACCAGCTGCATGAGGAATGCGGCATTTTTGGTGTGTGGGCACCCGATCGCGATGTGGCTCGACTGACGTACTTTGGTCTGCGCGCGCTGCAGCATCGCGGCCAGGAATCGGCGGGAATCGCCGTGGGTGATGGCGGCACGGTTATGGTTCGCAAAGACCTGGGACTGCTCGATCGCGTGTTCTCCAACGCCGACCTGTCGACGCTCTCCGGCCAGCTGGCCGTGGGCCACGTGCGCTATGGCACCGCCGGTGCCAAGAGCTGGGAAGCCTCGCAGCCGCATCTCTCTACCATCAACAGCGTCATTATCGCGCTTGCTCACAACGGCACTCTGGTCAACACCGACGAGTTGCGCCGTCAGCTGATCGAGCTGGGCGTGCCGTTCCTCTCCAATTCGGATTCCGAGGTCGCGACCAAGCTTATCGGCTACTTTACCCAGCGTACGGGCCACCTGCGCGAGGGTATTCGCAAGACCATGGAGCTCGTGCGCGGCGGCTACGCCATGACGCTCATCAACGAGCAGGCGCTCTACGCATTCCGCGATCCGCACGGCATTCGCCCGCTCGTGCTGGGCAAGCTGGTGGACGAGGGCCTGGACCAGGCCGATGCCGCATCCGTTTCGCAGCTGCCGTCGCAGGACGGCGCCGCGACGGTCGACTCCGCCGTCCGTGTCACGCGCGCCGGCGGCTGGGTCGTTGCTTCCGAGACCTGCGCACTCGACATCGTGGGCGCCGAGTACGTCCGTGACGTCCGTCCCGGCGAGATTTTGCGCATCAGCGCCGAGGGTCTGGTATCCGAGCAGGGCGTGCCTGCAGCCGAAGAGCCCGCAAACTGCATCTTTGAGCAGGTCTACTTTGCCCGCCCCGACTCCATCATGAACGGCAAGAGCGTCTACGCCTGCCGTTACGACATGGGTCGTCAGCTGGCACATGAGGAGCCCGTCGAGGCCGATCTGGTCATCGGCGTGCCCGACTCCGGCTTGCCACCCGCGGAGGGGTATTCGCACGAGAGCGGTATTCCCTTTGGCGAGGGCCTTATCAAGAACCGCTACGTGGGCCGTACGTTTATCGAGCCTACGCAGGAGCTGCGCGCCATGGGCGTGCGTATGAAACTCAACCCGCTGCGCGACAACATCGAGGGCAAGCGCCTGGTCGTCATCGACGACTCCATCGTGCGCGGCACCACCATGGTGCAGCTCGTCAAGATGCTGCGCAACGCCGGCGCCAAGGAGATTCACATCCGCATCAACTCGCCCGAGGTCATCTGGCCGTGCTTCTATGGTATCGATACCGACGTGCAGTCGCAGCTTATCAGCGCCAACAAGACGGTCGACGAGATTTGCGAGTACATTGGCGCTGATTCGCTGGCCTTCCTTTCGGTTGAGGGCCTGCTGAAGGTCATGCCCAAGGGCGGCTACTGCGACGCGTGCTTTACCGGTCCGCTAATCCCGTGGCGATTCCCGAGAGCTTTGGCCGTGACAAGTTCATGGAGGGCTTTAAGCCCCGCAACCTGGACAAGCCGCTGCACTTTGACGACGACGCCGTGGTCGAGAAATATGTCGACCGCAGCTGGGAAGAGGAGCACGGCGAGGCCTAAAACCTGCCATGTAGGGACAGGTTTATTTTGGTAGGTTTTACCTGCTGTTTTGTTGATATGACGGCGCGTGCTGTTATGGCACGCGCCGAAATGAACGCAACTATGAGCACCGTTTGGCGCCCGTGCGGCGCCACGGTAGTGGGAGAGGAAGGCTCAGATGAGCGACAGCAAGCATGTGACGTACGAGGACGCCGGCGTCGATACCGCCGAGGGCGGCCGCGCCGTCGACGCGATTAAGCAGATGGTTAAGGACACCAACCGTCCCGAGGTCATCGGCGGTATCGGTGGCTTTGGTGGCTTATTCTCGGCCGCCGCGCTTAAGGATATGGAAGACCCGATTCTGATTAGCGGTACCGACGGCGTGGGCACCAAGCTCGTGCTTGCCCAGATCATGGACCGTCACGAGACGGTGGGCCAGGACCTGGTCGCTATGTGCGTCAACGACATTTTGGCTTCGGGCGCCGAGCCGCTGTTCTTCCTGGACTACGTTGCCATCGGTCACATCGAGGCCGGGCACATGGCAAAGATCATCAAGGGCGTGGCCGATGGCTGTAAGCTCGCGGGCTGCGCGCTCGTGGGCGGTGAGATGGCCGAGCACCCCGGCGTCATGGCTCCGGCCGACTACGACCTTGCCGGCTTTACCGTGGGCGTCGTCGACCGTCCCAAGATGCTCGACCCCGCAAACGTCCGCCCGGGCGATGTGATCCTGGGCCTGCCTTCCACCGGCGTGCACTCCAACGGCTACTCGCTCGTGCGCAAGGTCATCGGCGTCGACGGCATTAAGCCGGGCACGCCCGAGGCCGCCGCTAAGGCGGAGGAGCTGAGCCGTCCGCTCGAGGAGCTCGGCGGTGCTTCGCTGGCAGACGCCCTGCTGGCTCCCACGCGCATCTACGTCAAGCCGATTCTGGAGCTGCTGCGCGGCGGCGCTCCGGTGCACGCCATTGCCCACATCACTGGCGGCGGTATTACCGAGAACCTCAACCGCGCGCTTGCCGACGACGTCGACGCCGTGGTCACCCGCAACGGCGCCGAGATGGGTTGGGACGTTCCGCCCGTCATCACCTACGTGTCGCGCCAGGCCGAGCTCGCGCCCAACGAGGCGTGCAAGACCTTCAACATGGGCGTTGGCCTGTGCCTGATCGTCGCCCCCGAGGACGAGGCCGCGGTTACCGAGGCCCTGGTCGCGCTGGGCGAGAAGCCGTTCCGCGTGGGCGAGTGCGTCGAGGGTTCCGGTAAGGTCGTGTACTCCGATGAGCGCTAACGAGCAGATGGCTGCCGCCGAGGGCCTGGACTTTGTGCCCTATACCCGTCCGACCGGCACCGATACGGCCGAGCCGCTCAAGATCGGTGTGCTCATCAGCGGTTCGGGTACCAACCTGCAGGCGCTGATCGATCTGATCGCCGCCGGCAAGCTCAACGCTTCGATTGAGCTTGTGGTGTCGAGCCGTCCCTCGGCTAAGGGTTTGCAGCGCGCTGAGCGCGCGGGCATCCAGACGCTCACGCTGTCCAAGGATGTCTATGCCGACCCTATTGCCGCCGACGAGATCATCGCGCACGAGCTTCTCGAGCGCGGCTGCGAGTATGTGGTCATGGCCGGCTACATGCGCATGGTGCACACGCCTCTGCTGGCGGCGTTTCCCAACCGCGTGGTCAATCTGCATCCGGCGCTGCTGCCGAGCTTTACCGGTGCGCATGCGATTGACGATGCCTTTGCGCGCGGCGTCAAGGTGACCGGCGTGACCGTGCACTTTGCCAACGAGATTTACGACAACGGCCCCATCATCGCCCAGCGCGCGCTGGCTGTCGAGGAGGGCTGGGATGTCGACACGCTCGAGGAGCACATCCATGCGATTGAGCATGTGCTGTATCCCGAGGTCGTGCAAATGCTCGCCGACGGCCGCGTCCACGTGTTGGAGAGCGGCAAGGTCGCAATTGATGCGCCCCGCGGCTAGCGGTGCACAGTACAATTTAGTTGAGTGGTCAGGGTGGTCATTGGCGCCAAGGCGCAAGTGGCCATCCTTTGTTTTAGGTAATCACCTGCGACGCTCTTCAATGACTAGTCGTTAAAGAACGTCGCAGGTGACAAGGTGAGAGAGGTGGGCCCATGGCGGATAACGAAGCATTGTTTACGCCTGAGCTGGTGTTTTTTGATTGGGAGTGCGCGACGCCGGATGAGGTGTTTGCGCGGCTCGAGGACGAGCTTGCACCGCGCGGCTACATTGCCGAGGGTTGGCTCAACGCCGTCCGCACGCGCGAGGACGCCTATCCCACGGGTCTTGCCATGCCGGCGGCAAACATCGCCATTCCGCATACCGATCCGGGATTTGTGGCCAAGCCCTATATCGCGGTGGTGAAGCCCGCCGCGCCCGTGGTGTTCAGTGCAATGGCGGGCATGGGTGCCCCCGTGCCGGCGCAGATCATCATCAATCTGGGCATCGCCGAGCCGGGCGGCCAGGTCGAGGCCCTGCAATCGCTTATGAATATCTTTATGGATGCCGCCGCCGCAGCCGATGTGCTCGGCCAGACCACATGCCAGGGCATGGTCGACGCCATCCGTCGCCACTTTTAGGGCCGGCACTTGGGGACTGTCCCCAACTGCCGGCAGAAAAGGAATGTCCCTAACTGCCGACAGCCAGAACAGCCCCCTTTGCACCAAAATGGTGCAGATTGACCTGTCCCCCATGCACCAGGTGTGTCGCGGGGTCCGCGTTGTGACACAATGGCGTTTGTTCGATTCGTGATGCGAAAGGCCAACTATGGCAAACAAGAAAAAGAACTCCGAGGCCGCGCCGACGCCCGAGCAGCAGGCTCGCGCTGCCTCCAGCTCTCGTAAGAAGCAGCGCAAGACGTACGTGTCTAAGACCGTCAAGATCGTCCTGGTGGTTATCGGCGTGCTGGCAATGCTGCTTTCCGTCTCGGCCATGGCATGCTCCGGTCTCATGTCGCAGGCAGAGGATACCTCGAGCTACAAGCTTACCGGCGGTGTCGCCGCCACCATCAACGGCACCAACCTCACCGAGGACACCGTGACCAAGCAGATCATGAGCATGCGCACGTCCTACGGTTACACCAAGGACAAGGACTGGGCGCAGTATCTGGTCGACAACGACCTGACGCCCAAAAAGTACCGCAAGCAGCTCATCGATTCCTACACGCAGCAGATTCTGCTCCAGCAGGCGCAGAAGGAAAACGGCGTGACGGTGTCGGACGAGGAGGTCGAGAAGACATGGAAGGACGCGTGCAAGAGCGCGGGCGGTGCCAAGGCCTTTAAGAAGACCCTTAAGACCTACGGCTATACCGAGGACACCTACAAGGACTCGCTCAAGGAGAACCTGGCACAGCAAAAGCTTAAGGACGCCGTGGCGCCCACCAGTAAGCCCAAGGACAGTGAGATCGTCGATTACATCAACGAGAACCTGTCTAACTACAACGATGCCCGCCGCTCATCGAACATCCTGATCAAGGTTGATTCCGACGCATCTGACGAGGACAAGGCCGCCGCCAAGGCCAAGGCGCAGGAGTGCCTGGACAAAATCAACTCCGGCGAACTGAGCTTTGAGGACGCCGTGAAGCAGTATTCCGATGACAGCGGCTCCAAGGAGAAGAAGGGCGATGTGGGCTGGGACAAGCTCACCACCTTCGTCGACAGCTACCAGGCGGCGCTCGAGGGGCTCAACAAGGGTGATGTGAGCGACGTCGTCGAGTCGACCTATGGTTACCACATCATCAAGTGCACCGACTACTTCCATGTCGATAACCAGGTCGATGACATCAAGCAGGTACCCAAGGACATCAAGAAGTACGTCTCTAACGTGGTGAAGACGCAGGCGGCCAGCACTGCATACAGCGAGTGGCTGGAGCAGTACAAGAAGGACGCCGACATTACCGTCAACCCCATGCCCAAGGACGTACCCTATAACGTGAGTCTAAAGGGCGTCACCAAGAGCTCGACCGACGATTCGTCGACGACTGAGTAATCATGGGACGGTGCTCGCGCGAGTGCCGCCCACACTATTGAGGAGGATTTGCAGATGACCAACGAAGAGCTGCAGAAGGAAATGATTGCGGCCATGAAGGCCAAGGACAAGGTTCGCCTGTCTATCATTCGCCAGGTCAAGGCCGAGGTGAAGAATATCGAGGTTAACGAGCGCCGCGACGTGACCGAGGAAGACGTCAACAGCATGATCAAGCGTCTGATTAAGCAGACGAGCGAGACGCTGGAGATGTCCATTAAGGCCGGTACCGACCAGGAGCGTACCGACAACCTGACCGAGCAGGTCAAGATCCTGGAGAGCCTGCTGCCCGCGCAGGTTTCGGGCGAGGAGCTCGAGGCTCTGATCGAGCAGGTCATTGCCGAGCTGGGCGCCACGTCCAAGAAGCAGATGGGCCAGGTCATGGGAGCACTCGGCAAGGCCACCGGTGGCAACTTCGACAAGCCGGCAGCAGCAAAGATCGTCGGCGCCAAACTTGCGTAATTTGTTACGCGGTTTTACCAAACCGCGTAACGGCTCGACGCTGCAAACCCGTACACGCGGCAATCTGACGTTCAATTTCAAGGGCGCGACCAGAAGGTCAGCGCCCTTTCATTTCACGTCACCTTGCTCGCGTGTACGGGTTTTCGCTGGCTTATGCTCAACAAGGGCGGTTGTATTATTTTCGGCGCTCATTGGGGACAGACTTAAATGAGTACCCAATGAGCGGGTACTCATTTAAGTCTGTCCCCAATGAGTGGGTGGAAGGTTGCGGGTTCTTTACGGGAATGTAGTGTGGGCTGCGGAAACGTGGTTCTTTCCGTACAATAGTTCAACTCGTGTAAACGCAGGGAAGGGACATTCATGGCAGACATGATCGAGATCAAGCATCTCAACAAGTACTTTGGCGACCTGCATGTGCTCAAAGATATCAACCTCACCGTCAAGCGCGGCGAGAAGCTCGTAATGATCGGGCCTTCCGGCTCGGGTAAGTCGACGCTCATCCGCTGTGTCGATTATCTTGAGGAGCCCACGTCGGGCGAGGTCGTCATCGACGGTACGCCGCTCACCAAAAAGAATCACCTGGAGATGGCTCGCAAGTATAGCTCCATGGTGTTTCAGCAGTTCAACCTGTATCCCAACATGACGGTGCTGGGCAACCTGACGCTCGCGCCCATCAAGCTGCAAAAGAAGAGCAAGGAGGAGGCGACCGAGATCGCCATTGCCGCGCTCAAGCGCGTCGGCATGGCGCATAAGGCCGGCGAGTATCCGCAGAATCTCTCGGGTGGTCAGCAGCAGCGCATCGCCATCGCCCGTGCCCTGTGCACCAAGCAGCCCATCATCCTGTTTGACGAGCCGACCTCGGCGCTCGACCCCGAGATGGTTCAAGAGGTTCTGGACGTTATGATTGAGCTCGCGCAGGAAGACATCACCATGATCTGCGTGACGCATGAGATGGGCTTTGCGCGCCAGGTGGCCGACCGCGTCATCTTTATGGAGGACGGCCGCATCCTGGAGGAGGGCACGCCCGAGCACTTCTTCGATAACCCCGAGAACCCGCGCTGCCGCGAGTTCCTGTCCAAGATTCTGCACTAGGCGCGGTGATGGACATGACGGATATGACGAGGGCGGCCGTGTCGCGCCGTCACTTTTTGCAGCTGGCGGGCGCCGGCATGCTTGTGCTGACGGGGACCGCGCTTACCGGTTGCGGCAACTCCACCAGCGGCGAGGCCTCCGACAAGGGGTCCAAGCTTGCGGCCATCAAGTCGCGTGGCCATCTGAATGCCGGCGTTAAGAAGGACGTTCCCGGCTATGGCTATTACGACACCGCCAAGGGCCGCTTTGAGGGCATGGAAGTCGATTTGTGCTACCAGATCGCCGCCGCCGTCTTTGGCGTGAGCTACAAGGAGGCCCGCGCCCAGGAGCTTGTCGAGTTTACCGACGTAACGCCCAAGACACGCGGCCCGCTGATCGATAACGGCCAACTCGACGTGGTCGCGGCGACCTACACCATCACCGACGAGCGCAAGAAGAGCTGGGATTTCTCGACGCCGTACCGCACCGACTACGTGGGACTCATGGTCAAGAAGCGTTCGGGCTTTACCTCGATTGAGGACCTGGACGGCAAGGTTATTGGCGTGAGCCAGGGCGCTACCACGCAGGGCCTGATAGAGCAGATGATCAAGGACAACGGCTTTAGCTGCAAGCCCGAGTTTAGGGCCTTTAGCGGCTACCCCATCATCAAGAGTTCGCTCGACGCCGGCAATATCGACGTCTTTGCCATGGACCGCTCCACGCTGGCCGGCTACATGAACGAGACCGTTGAGCTGCTGCAGCCCGAGGTCAAGTTTGGCGAGCAGGGCTACGGCGTGGCGACCAAGAAGGGCTGCGACCTTTCGGCCGTGGTCGATCAGGTGATTTGCGATCTCCTGGCCGATGGCTGGCTCGACCAAGAGGTCAAGACCTGGGGTCTTGTATAGGCGCATCGTCCAAGGAAGGAATCAAATGCTCGAAGGATTATTTGACGCCGACCGTTGGTCGACGACATTTCAAAACATGGGGCCCTTCTGGGAGGGCTTTGGTGTGACGCTGCAGGTGGTCGTTGCCGGTCTGCTGCTGTCGCTGGTGCTGGGCACGCTGCTGGGCGTGTTCTCTACCACCCGTTCGCGCGTGCTGCGCGCCATAAGCCGCGTGTACGTGGAGTTTTACCAGAACACCCCGTTGCCCGTGCAGGTGCTCTTTATGTACATGGCTGGTCCGCAGTTTTTGCAGGCCATAACCGGTGCCGGCCAGCCGGTGCGCATCGCGCCGTTCGTGCTGGGCTTCTTGGGCGTGGGCCTGTATCACGCGGCCTACATCTCGGAGGTCATCCGCACTGGTATCGAGGCCGTTCCGCGTGGTCAGATGGAGGCGGCGCAGAGCCAGGGCTTCACCCGTGCGCAGGCCTACTGGTACATCGTGCTGCCCCAGACGTTCAAGATCATCCTGCCGCCGCTGTGCAACCAGGCGCTCAACCTGGTCAAGAACACGTCGGTGCTCGCACTCGTGCCGGCGGCGACCTTATGTACCGCTCCGACAACTTTGTGAGTCTGTACGGTTACCTGCAGGGATACATCGTCTGCTGCCTTATGTACTTCATCATCTGCTTTCCGCTCGCCATGCTGGTGCAGTGGCTCGAGCGCCGCTCCAAGGAGCGTCCGCGTGGCGTGAGCCTGGCCGAGCTGGGGCTCGACAACGTAGAGGAGGCCTAGCGCATGGAAATCTTCAACGCGACCAACCTGCTCTACATTTGGGGCGGCTTTGTTAAGACAATCGAGATCTCGGCGCTGTCGATCTTTTTCTCGCTCATCTTTGGCACGGTGCTGGCGCTCGTTAAAAGCTATGCGCCCCGCCCGTTCCGTATTTTGGTGAGCGCCTATATCGAGCTGTTCCGCTGCACGCCGAACCTGCTGTGGATCCTGTTTATCTACTTTACGGTGCAGGGTTTGGACATTGTGATTTCGACCATCGCCTTTACGCTGTTTACCAGCGCTGTTATGGCTGAGATTGTGCGCGGCGGCCTCAACTCGATTCCGCGCGGCCAGTTTGAGGCAGCGCAGAGCCAGGGCTTTGGCTTCTTTGCCACCATGCGCTACATCATTCTGCCGCAGACGTTTAAGACGATCATCCCGGCGCTGTTTAGCCAGTGCACGACCGTCATCAAGGACAGCTCGTATCTTTCGGGTATCAATGTGGCCGAGCTCATGTACACGGCAAACGTCGTGATGGCCCACGCGATCGATCTGTCGCAGGTGCTTATGCTCTACGGCCTGGTGTTTGCGATGTACTTTGTGCTCAACTTTGGTATCTCGTTGCTGGTCCGCGCATATCAGAGGCGAATGGTGGCAGCGTAGAATGTGGCAAAGGGACAGCCCCTTTGTCACATAGAGAAAGGAATCGCGATGAGCGATCTGGAGAACAAGAAGAATCCTGTGGTCATTACCATCGCGCGCGACTTTGGCGCCGAGGGCCACGAGATTGGTCGCATGCTTGCCGACGAGTTGGGGATTCCGCTGTACGATAACGAGCTGCTGGTGCGTGCGTCGCTGCGCGCGGGCGAGTCGCTCGATAAGATGGCCGCCTATGACGAACGTCTGGCCGTGGAGAACATGGCGTTCCTGCCCGACCGCTACGATGCGCGCTCGTACTCGGACAAGTTGTTCCAAAAGATGAGCCAGGTGATTTTGGATCTGGGCGAGACCGAGAGCTGCATTATTGAAGGTCGCCTGTCCGATTACCTGCTGCGTAACAACCCCAACCATATTGCCGTGTTGGTGACCGCACCCTTTGAGAACCGCGTCGAGATCGTGCGCAAGAAGCGTGGACTTAACAAAAAGAAGGGCGCCAAGCTGGTCAAGCAGCAGCAGAAGGCGCGCGAGGCGTTCTACAAGCGCTACAGCGCCGGAAAGTGGAAGATGACGAGCGGCAAAGACATCGTCGTCAACCGCGCCAAGTTGGGACGCGAGGGCTGTAAAGACGTTATCGCCGCCGCCTACCGCTACAAAGTGACGCAACTCGAGGCTTAACCGACCAAAGACCACCACAAAGGGGACAGGCACCTTTGTGGTGGTTTTTGTTTTAGGCTGAGGGGAAGGCCTTGGTGAGACCGGCGCGCGTCTGCGTGTCGGTCTTTTGGTAGATGGAGCTCAGGTGGCGCTGCACCATGCGCATCGAGATTCCAAGCTCCTCGGCGATCTGCTTGAGCGGGCGTTCATCCTGAGTCACGGCTATGAGCACGTCGACTTCGCGCGGGGTGAGAGCGTGGTTGGCGATGAAGGCCTGGCGTTGCTCCTCGATGGTGGGGGCGGCGAGTGCTTCTTCTGCCAGCTGCTCGCGCTCGCGCTCCTGCTCGGTTTGGGGCAGGCGGAACAGGCCCGCGGCTACAAACGCCACACTCGCCGCCACAAGCAGCATGAGCGCACCGATCATGATGAGGGCAACGTTGCCCGAGGTCACGAGGGCAAGCGAGATGCCCGATGTAGTGAATGCACATACATTGTTGGCGGCGCGCCCCATGCCGGCCCAGAGGGCGGGTGCATGCATGCGCGGTGCCAGCTGTGTAAAGGTGGCGGTAAAGAACGTGACAAAAAAGCCCGAGCTCAGGTAAAAGACGACAAGGCCTAGGTTGGGATCGGCGCCGGCCTCCACGGCCAGGATGGAAATGGTCGAGAGCACGGCGATGCCGAGCATGACAAGTCCCATGTAGCGGCGCTCGGCAAGGTCAAAGATAAGACCGGCGGCAAGGCCGCTTGCCGCCAAAAAGAGGCGCGGCCAGGTCTGCACGGCAATGGTGCCGTGGGCGTTGGAGAGTGTGACCACGTTGTCGAGGGTGGAGAACAGACAGGCAAGAATCATGACGAGCGCGATGCTCCAGCATGCCTGTTTGGCGAGGGCATGAGAGGACTCAGCAAAGGGATTGATGGCGGGGCTGGAGCTCTCGGCAGCTTTTTGGGGAACGACGCTGAGGGCGGATATGGCGATAGTCGCTGCGCCAAGGACGATGAGCTCTGCGATGCCGCCGCAATTGAGCAGGTTGACGGCGAACTGCATCAGGATGCCCGCGGCATAGGCTGCTCCCGCACCGGTGGCGAGCTTGGGATCGTCTTGAAACGCCAGTGAAAAGGCGTGGTGCGCAGCGGCGCCCAGCAGGCCGAGTCCAAGGAATGCCACGCAGCCCAGAATCTCGAGGGCAAGCGGGGCCGTAGGGAACTGAATTTGGGTCAGGCCCACGATGGCGATGGGAACGGCGGCGGCGTTGACGGCTGCCGGGGAGTGGCCCTTGCGCTGTGCGAGCCCGAGCAGCGGCGCATATCCGATAAAGCCGATCACGCTGGCGCCAAGGATAAAGCCCTGCGCAAGCACAACGCGTTCGGCACCGGCGAGCAGCCCGACGTTGACGTCGAAGCGAAACTCGGCGGCAAGGAAGGCGAAGGTGAAGAGCGCGAGTGCCAGAAGCGCGTTGATTTTAGGCCTGCTCAGGTTCAAGGACGGTCCTTTGGGTGGACGGAACAATCGTGCCCTCGATTGTAGCGTCCCCGGGACGAGTGTGGCGATGGCGAAATCATATTGAATTAAACCGCAGGTAGAGACCTGGGTTCGCATCTACGAATCTAGGCATATGGAGTCATTTGGCACATCTTGGTGGTACAGGACCACCACAAAGGGGACAGACACCTTTGTGGTGGTATGTCCCTACGACCAAGGAGGCCGTTATGAACGCAAGTCGCTTTGACAAGCAAACTCAACGTTGAGTCCACCTGCTCGCTGGTTCACGGTACCTGGCGTTGTGTGGGTGCCAAAATAGCTTGCGCCGGCGCGTGTGCGCTTATGGTCGGCCAGCTGCTGCTGCCGAGCGTGGCGCTGGCGACGGAATGCGCCGATCCCGCCGCCGGGACGGATGAGGTTGCCGCGGCTCCGGTGACGCCGACGGTTGCGGAGGATACGGCTGCAACGACCGCACCAGCTGCTTCGACCGCGCCTGCAACCGATGCTGCTTCGGCGGCGCAAGCCACCGCTGAGCCTCAGCAGACAATCCCAGCCGATGCCGCCAATGAGTCTAGCGGTGCTGCGCTCGCTGGGCAAAACGCTTCTGGCGACGACAACGCCGCCATGCCGGCGAGCAACGCCATCATGCCCTGCGGTGTGACCGATGTTGTTGGCGGCAGCGACGTTAGGATCAATACGACCGTGGTTCCCCGCTACACGGACTGCGCGCTTCCGAGCAATGTCACACTCGAAAAGGGCCAGTCGTATACCTATGATTTTCCCGATGTTGAGGGCGGCATTCCAGAAACGCTTGCGAGCGAAGTCGTCGAGGTTAAGTACTACAGGGCCGATGCCGCTTCGGGCACTCTGGTCGAAGTTCAGGATGCGTCCATGTCCGACGTGACGGCTCGCTTCGAACCCGTTGGCAATCACATGAGGCTGACGCTGACCTTTACGGGTGGCGCGGCAGGCGGCTCGTATCGACTCACGCGCAATGAGGCTCTCTATATTGGCACGGCACTGGAGTATACCGGAACTGACTATGAAGGCAGCTCGACTATCCTCAACGAAACCAGGTACGATTATTACCTCCGCTACGTCATCAATAGCGAAATTACGCTCGTTGCGTCAGAAAACGAAGCCCTCCATAACCTGGACGTCAACGACGTGAAGACCGACTACGCGCCCGGCGAGGCGCCACGCGCGACCGCGACGATCCCCGCTGCCGATGCCGACAAGTACGAGATCGCCTACGAGTGCTGGAGGAAATGGAGCTCGATATGGAATCCGGGGAGTCGGTACCCGTTGCCTTCTGGTATTCCGACCCGCCAAGTATCCGACGGGCGCGAGGAGGATCGAACACTTCGAAGAGGGCAAGTTCTACATGTATTCCGTCGAGCTGAGGCTCAAGGGCGACAATACCGTGGGCAATGACTGCATGATGTACGTCAACGGCCATTGGACGCACCACATCAAGACCGTCAGCGGCGTCTTCGCGCCAAACGCTGACAATATGCTGTGCGAGCAGCCGATCGACGAATGGCGGGCCATCGACGTTATCGAGATCAACGGCGCCACGACCACCTTCAAGGCGGGCGATAAGCCGGTCTTTACGGCGAATGTTCCGACGGGCTCCAACTCCCTTCCTCAGTGTGAGTACTGGACGGGTAGCGACGGCAGCGAAGTGAACTCTCAGAAGTTCTGGGATCAGAACATCACGAATCACATCGACGTCTTTAAGCCCGGCGTGACCTATCGCTACGGTATCTACCTCAAGTCCGCGCGCGGCTTCTACTTTACGCCCGACACCAAGCTGGTGATCAACGGCCAGGAGTGCGGCTACCAGGTCGCGGATAGCGTATCCGATGAGGACAGCGGCTGGATCTACACCCTGTGGCTCAACACCGATCTGACCTTTACGCCCGAAGCCACGCCGGCTCCGGTCGACCCCGAAAAGCCCGCGCCGCAGCCTGAGGTCAAGCCTGAGCCCAAGCCCGAGGTGAAGCCCGAGACCAAGCCCGCGGCTAAACCGGTCACGACAACCACCACGGCCAAGACGGTTGAGAAAACCACGCAGGCCAAGAAGGGCGATGCTGTCCTGGCTACCACGGGGGATACCACCGCGATGACGGTCGCCGCCCTAGGCATCGCCGGCGCAACCGTAGCCGCCGCCGGCATCGCCGCAACCAAGCGCCGCAAGCGTTAGGTTTTGGCGGCGGCGCCCATCCTCGGCTTTAGCAAAATCTCAATCTGTAACACCAAGCCAGTCAAAACGGCCCTAGATGTTACAGATTGAGATGAACCGAATGGCCGCCAATCTAATGTCTCGATCTGTAACACCAAGCGGGGAATTTGACCTCTAGCTGTTACAGATCGAGACAAACCGATCGGCCGAGTCCAGAACCACCGCAAAGGTGCCTGTCCCCTTTGTGGCGGTTTGCGCAGGTAGAACGGTAGGTTCGTATATATGAACCTACCGTTCGCTTTGTTTGTGGACCACGATTACGCTGGATGACTTTAGGTTTGCAAGAAAGGAACGACCATGAGGTGGACTACTGCTCGAGCGCTTTGCCGCCGGCTGACGGTTGCCACGGTGACCCTCGCCATGGTGACGGGTTCGTTTCCCGCGGGCGCGTTTGCTGAGGCCCTCAACACCGACGGCACTTTTGTGCAGACGGATAACGGCCAAGCAGCCGACGCCGCTCCCGCCGATTCGGCTGACGCCCAAACGTCAGACTCTGCTTCCGCCGACCCCGCGCCCGATGCCGGCGCTGCCGACCCCACGGTGCTCGATAACGGTGACACCCCTACGCCCCCGGCCTCCGAGATTGCATCGGCGGCGGGCCTAACGGGCGCCGGGCAGACCGAGAGCACACCTGCGGGTACGCTTGCCACCGATCTTGTCGAGGGCAAGGAGCTCGCCGAACAGCAGAAGCAGGAGGAGACCGCCGAAGCCGAAGCAACCTGGAATGAGGATCTTGGGCTCTGGATGACCTCGAAGGGCGCCACGGGCGTAAAGGACGAATACGACGATGGCTACGTGGCCGGCGAGCAGACCCCCGCGCAGTACTACTTCTCGATTGATAGCCTCACCAACGAAATTTCTATCGAGTATGGCGACGCGGGCATTACCACGTTGGAGGTGCCCTCGACCATCGACGACAAAAATGTCGTAAGCCTTACGGGTATGGGAAGCGCTGCGCTCACATCGATCACCTTCGCCCCTAATTCGCATGTCCGCTCGGTTGGAGGCTTGGGCGGCAGCAGCATCAAAGAGATCGCACTGCCCGATTCGGTCGAGGAGCTCAAGAGCTATGCATTCTACAAAAGCAAGACGCTCCAAACGGTAACCTGGCCCAACAACGCGGCCTTTACCACGATTCCCGAGCAGGCCTTTAAGGAATGTGAACAACTTGACGACAAGGTGGTGGCAACGCTGCCGACTTCGGTCAAAACTATCGACTATCTTGCATTCGCCTATTGCGGCGTGCCACAGTTCTATGTCTCGGACACAACAGTGCTCACCTTTACGCAGATCAATGTGCCGGGCACGGTGGAGCGGATTGAGCGCAATGCCTTTGACGGGTGCTCGCATGTGTCGTCGGTGACGATCGGCGACGGCGTTAAATATATCGGGGCGCTCGCGTTCGCCTCTCTTGATCCTGCGATTGCCGGCAAAGAGATTGTGCTACCCAAAAGCGTGGAAATGATAGAGTGGGGAGCTTTTGAGAACACGAGATACGGAAACGAGACGAACCATAATGCCGTTGCCCTGCGCGTGATGAACCCCGATCTTCAGTTTGGTGAGGCGGGCTATCCGGGCGACTATAATGGGCGCGTGACAATCGATGGCGTAACGTATGCGATTCCCTTTAGTGAAGGCCAGACCATCTATGCCTATGCGACCGATTCGGCTGGCAACCCCTCGATGGTCAAAAAGCTTGCCGATGCCGTGGCCGATCGCATGGACTCGGCCGACCCAACGCGTCCCGCCTATACCTTTGTGTGGATGGGCGAGGCCGCCCAGATCGCGGGCAAACTTCCCCAGAGCGCGACGGCTACACTCGTGCAGGCGGGGCAGTCCACGCCGCTGGTGGTTGGCGATGACGGCAGCTTTACAGCGGACGCTCTCTCCAAGACAGCAGCCACCCTGCGCATTTCGCTCAGCGGTTACTATGACATGGTGCTGGCGCGCCCGGGCGACCAGATGACGGGCACATGGAATATCGGAGAGATAAAGGCGGAGGACTTTACCAAGATTCCGGCCTCGCGCGCGATTGAGCTCAACGTGGCCTATCTCGAACCGGTCGCAGGCCAGGATAAGACCGAACGCATTGAGCTCGATAGTCTCAATAACATCGATCTGACGGTGAAGAGCGGCGGCAAGACGCTTAAGCCTGCCAAGGGTGACAAGGAAAACGACTTCCGTATCCAGGGCACAGCACTCGTGGTGTCGCAGGCCATTGCCGACGCGGACCAGGATCTGGAGATAACGCTCGAGCCCAAAGACAGCCTCAAGCTGGGTGGGCGACGGCGACGGTGAAGCCTTCGGCCGGCAAGGTCGATATCGACTTGAAGCCTTGGGGCACGGCGACGGTCACGACCAAGGGCGACTACCAGGGAGCCAACCGCGTGCTGGTGTTCCGTACGTCCGACGGCAAGCTGGTCGCCGACGGCGTCACCTATTTGATGGGTTACGAAGACGATGGCACCACGCCTATCATGAAGGCCGAGACGCCGCGCCTTAAGGCCGGTTCGTACACTATCGTCGCCTTTAACAAGACGAGCTACGACATCCAGGCGACGAGCTATTCCACGTTTAGCCGCCTAGGGCTGACTGTGGGTAAGCATATCGCGCAAAAACAGGTGAAGATTGAGGACGGCAAGCAGCTCGACGTGACGCTCGACGTCCCCACGTTTGACGTGGAGACGTATCGTGCCGAGCGCGGGCTGACGGCGGGCTCGGTTATCGCTGATTCGTCCGCGGTCGTTGGCGCGGAGACCGAGCTGCGCATTCATTACGAGCTCAAGGACAGCCAGGCTGCCAAGATTGAGATTCCTCTGGCCAAGGATGCCGTCGAGGATGTGTCCGCAGGCGCTCGCGAAGCCGGCGCCAGCTCCGATGCCATGTGGGCTGCCACAACTTGGGAGGGCGACAACCTCGTTCTCGATATGAAGAAGAGTGCGGGCGCCGATGTGTTTGTGCGCTTTAAGCCTAAGGCCGCGGGCATCTATGCCGTCTCGCCGCTTATTACGCTGGGCGAGGTGACATTGCCGCTGGGAAGCACCACGCTTGAGGTTAGCGGATCGCGCATCGAGGTCGACAACACCGACGTTCACAGCCTGCTGGGCAATGTGGCCTACGTTTATGCAGCGCCGGGCAAGAGCGTGCAGCTCACCGTGGGGACGGGCTCGTCGGCTGCAAAGTACACCGGCAAGACCAATAAACTCGGCCGTGCCAAGATTGAATACGAACTGCCGCAGGATACGCTTGCCGCCGAGCGTGTGACGCTCGAAGCGCGCGTGGGCTCGACCGATGTCGCCGCCGCTGCCGCAGAGGTGACGGCTCGCAATTATGTGCGCTATGTTCCGGGTGCTTCGGTCTGGAACTTTGATGTGACGTATCGTGGCGGTACGCAAAACCTGGTCAAGGACGGCAAGGACACCGGCAAGGGCCTGTGGACCTTCCATCATCTGCCACAAAAGAAGAATGCCTACTGGACCTTTGACATCACGCTCGAGGTGGGAAACGAAGAGGCCGCCGACACGCTCGACCTGTACGTGGACTGCGTGGATGGCAAGACGGTGACGATTCCTCTGACTCAAAAGTCGCGCGAGGGCACCCGCGTGCGCTATGCGGCGGAGTATGTGGACGAGGGTTACCTTAAGCTGCTTAATGAGTTTAACAAGGCGAATGACTCGACCTATGTGAACTGCGGCAACTTTGAGCAAATCTTTATGCCGCAGACCTACCGCATCTCCAATGCCCAGCTTATGACCATGCTGAGTTTTGACGCCAAAGCTTCGGCCAAAAAGCATTCCGCCGCGGCCGAGGAGCGCCAGCAGGAGTTCTCGAATGCCGTGCAGCAGTGGCACGAGTATATGATGGATAACTCGTTTAATGATGTCGACGAGGCCTTTAACGACGCGATTGACCAGATGGTCGCCGATGCGTTTGCCGAAGAGGACAAGGACGGTAAAGAGGATGAAGCCCAAGGTGGAGCTGCGCGTAAGGCTCGTCGCGCCCCTGCCGCCAGCGACGGCGAGGGTGATGGTGCTGGCAACGACGAGGCCGCGCAGTTTGCGGCTGAGCTCAAGGCCGCGGTCGGCGGGTCGTCGGCGCTGCTGACCCAGCAGGGCGACAGCTATGGCGTCAATGTGGACAAGATGATCTTTGAGGATGCTTACGGCACCAGCGAGGATTGGTATCAGGAACTCGCGGCGGCCCAGGGCGCGAACGCTGCGGATGCGGCCGCCATCAAGGAGCTCGTCGACCATGCATCGCGAGCGGAGTTTATTGCCCAGCAGGCCGAGGATCTGGTGGGCCAGTCGATGGGTATCGGCCAGCTCAACCAATACGGAAGCTGGAATGACGCAACCGCTGCGGCGCTCAACAAGTGTGCGGGCATTAAGGCCAGCGAGTACAACGGCCAGTCGACGAGCGGGTTTAACGATTTGGGCCAGGTGCTCGGCAGCTCGCTGAGCTACAAGGCGGCTGACGACGATACCGTCAAGGGCTTTAAGGTCGCCGCGCCCGATGGCGAGCAGACGGCCTATATCGAGTCGGAGTTTATCGAGAACTCCAATAACAACAAGAACCAGGCGCTTCTGTTTAACTCGATCGCCATGCAGTGCGACATTCTGGACAACCTGTACGACAACCGGAATGTGGTCCATAGCCTCAACAACTCCAAGGTGCGCGGATGGCTCATGGCCTGGAAGCTCAACGGCGACGTGAGCGCCCATATGAAGCTCATCCGCACGATCCGTTCGCTCAAGAGCTATAAGATCGAGTGCGAGATGTTCGGACAGGTCTTTAAGACCGACGCGTGGAAGGCGGCCGGTCAGGCGTTTCCCGCGGCGACCCAGGGCATCGGCATCTTTACCGGCATTTACGGCGTGAACGATGCCAGCAAGAACTGGGAGAACGTGAACGTCCGCATGCAGAAGGTGAAGGGCGAGCGCGAGGGCTATGAGCTTCAGCATACGCGCTTGCTTGCCAAGCCCGAGAAGACCGAGGACGACTGGAAGTGCATTTACGCGCTGCGTGACGCCATGGAGAAGGCGCGTGCGTTTGAGGATCTGCTGTATCGCCAGCTCTGCCACGATAGCACCGATGTGGCAGTGGGCTCCATTATGACAATCGCCGGCGTGCTGACGGCCGGTTCGGCGGGTACCGTGGTGGGCGCTGCCTATGATGCGGCTTCGACCAGCGTAGGTTCGGAGCGCGCGATTAAGCTGACCAATGCCGAATGCGCCTACGATGTTGCCTGCGAGCAGGTGGAGCGCGCGTGCCAGAATCGCATTACGGTCAACTGGGGCGAGCTGACCGATGCCGAGGTCTACAAGGCCAACAAGGACGGCTTGATCTCGGACGAGAAGATGCAGTCGATCTTCGAGGCGCGTTACCGCAATGTGGCTGCCAAGGCTGCACCCGACCCTGCGGGCGTGGTGTACGAGGGCCTGCTGTCCAATACGGTTGAAGGCGCGACGGTTGAGCTGTGGAGCGCCGACAATGCGGCCGGTACCAATGCGGTGCGTTGGGATGCCGAGGAGTATGAGCAGGACAATCCGCTTGCAACGGGTGCGGACGGCGCGTACAACTGGAATACGCCGACCGGCTGGTATCAGGTGCGCGTGACCAAGGACGGGTATGAGGAGGCGCGTTCGGCTTGGCTGCGCGTGCCGCCGATTCAGACTGAGGTGAACATTGGCTTGGTGTCGACGGCGGCGCCCGAGGTGGCCTCGGCCCATGCCTATACCGATTGCATCGAGGTTGAGTTTGCGCAGTATATGGATGCGAGCGACGATGCCCTGGTCGCATTGCGCGCGCAGGGCTTGGGCGACGTGACGTATACGTGGCTCGACAAACAGGACGATCCCAATGGCAAGCCGCTATCGCGCGTGCTGCGTATTCGCTATGCCGATGCGCGTGAGGCGGGCTCGACGGTGGCGTTTGAGCTCGACGGTGCTCGCAACTACGCCGGCACGGCCATGGCGCGCTGGGCAAGTGGCGAGCTTGTCGTGGGCGTTCGTGCCGACAAGCTCAAACTCAACGTGGAGCAGGCCGTGACCATGCTTGATGGCAGTGACTTTGAGCTGGTGGCGCACGTGACCGATAAGGCGGGCAAGCCGTTTGCGGGCGCCAAGGTTAGTGTTGGGCTGGAGTCCTCGGCTATCTGCTCTGTCGATGCCACCCAGGCCGTGACGGGCGAGGACGGTGCGGCGACGTTTGTGCTGCATGGTGCTCTGCCCGGTTTGACGACGTTGACGGCGGCGGTGGGCGGCACGGCGCTGTCCAAGCAGGTCGACGTTCGCGTGTCTGCCGAGGCAGTGCGACCGGCGCGACCGGTGGCGACGATTGGTGCGACGACGTTTGGTGCATGGTCGCCCAAGGAGAACTACATTACGGTGCCCAAGGGCACGAAGCTGGAGCTTTCTGCCGAGGATGGCACGACGATTTGGTACACCACCAACGACACCTGTCCCTGCCGTGACGAAGACCGCGTAAAGTACACCGAGCCCATTGCGCTCGATAGCAACATGTATGTGCGCATTGCGGCGCAGCGCCCTGGCATGTCGTACAGTGAGTATTCCGAGCGTCTGAACATTACGTTTACGGTGACCGATGAGGCGGTGCCTGAGCCGACGCCCGATCCCGGTCTGAAGCCAGAGCCCGAGCCGACGCCTGGCGACGGCGAGCAGGGCGGCGGTGCGGATGGCTCTGGCGGCACCGGGGTACCTGCGGGCGGTTCGACTTCGACGACGACCACGGTGACGACGAACAAGTCCAAGGGTAAGGGCGAGAACGGCAAGAAGTCCGGCGGCACGGAGCTCGCCAGCACGGGTGACTCCACCGCGATGACGGTCGCCGCCTTGGGCATCGCCGGCGCAACCGTTGCCGCGGCCGGCATCGCCGCGACCAAGCGTCGCAAGCGTTAGGTTTTGGCGACAACGCCCATTCTCGGCTTTTGCAAGATCTCAATCTGTAACACCAAGCTGCCCAAAACGGCTCTAGATGTTACAGATTGAGATGAACTGCTCGGCCGCCAACCTAACGTCTCGATCTGTAACACGTAGCGAGGAATTTGGTCTCTAACTGTTACAGATTGAGACAAACAGGCGGATGTTCGCACAATATCTTGATCTGTAACAACTACAAGGCTCAACAGGGTCTAACTGTTACAGATTGAGACAAACGCTGGAATTGGTTTGCCGACCAGGCCCCCAACCACCACAAAGGTGCCTGTCCCCATCGTGGTGGTCGGGCGGCTGGCATAGAAAAAAGTCCCCGCCGGGCGTGTGCTCGACGGGGACTTTGCCGTTTGGTGGCTAGCGCTGTAGGTGATTACTCGCCCAGCAGGCTCTTGGTGATCGAAGCGGCGGCCTTCTTGCCGGCGCCCATCGCCAGAATGACCGTAGCGGCACCGGTGACGATGTCGCCGCCGGCCCAGATGCGGGGATCGGTGGTCTGGCCGGTCTCCTCGTCGGCAACGATGTAGCCCCACTTGTTGAGCTCCATCTTGCCGCCGATCTTCTTTGCGAAGGGGTTGGCGTTGGTGCCGATAGCCGAGATCGCGACGTCGCAGGGGATCTCCTCGATGGCGCCCTCGATGGGCACCGGACGACGGCGGCCGGACTCGTCGGGCTCGCCGAGCTCCATCTTCTGGACCTTGACGGCGCACACGGAGCCGTCCTCGCCAGCGCAAACTCGAGCGGGGAGACGAGCGGCAGAACCTCGACGCCCTCGGCCTTGGCATGGTGCAGCTCGGCGCGACGGCAGGGCATCTCGTCCTCGGTACGACGGTAGGCGATGATGGCGTGCTCGGCGCCCAGGCGCTTGGCGGTACGGACGGCGTCCATAGCCACGTTGCCGCCACCAAAGACGACGACGTTCTTGCCATGCTTGGTGGGGGTGTCGTACTCGGGGAACTTGTTGGCCTTCATCAGGTTCACGCGGGTGAGGTACTCGTTAGCGAAGAAGACGTTGGGCAGGTTCTCGCCGGGGACGTTGAGGAACTTGGGCAGGCCAGCGCCGGTCGCCACGTAGATGGCGTCGAAGCCCTGCTCGAACAGCTCCTCGGCCGTGGCCATGTTGCCCACGACGGAGTTGTACTCAAACTTGACGCCCATGTCCTCCAGGCCGTCGATCTCGCGCTTGACGACTGCCTTGGGCAGACGGAACTCGGGGATGCCGTAGACCAGCACGCCGCCGCCGGTGAAGAATGCCTCAAAGACGGTGACGTCAAAACCGTTACGGGCGAGCTCGCCGGCGCAGGTGATGCCGGACGGGCCGGAGCCGACGACGGCAACCTTCTTGCCGTTCTTGGGGGCCATCTTGGGCGTGGAGGCGAGCTCGGGGCGGTCACCCAGGAAGCGCTCGAGCTGGCCGATGGCCACGGGCTCGGACTTCTTGCCACGGATGCACTTGCCCTCGCACTGGTTCTCCTGCGGGCAGACGCGGCCGCAGATGGCGGGAAGCATGGAGTCCTCGCGGATGGTATCGAGAGCGCCGCCGAAGTCCTTCTCGCGGATCTGCTCGATAAAGCGGGGGATGTTGATGTTGACGGGGCAGCCCTCAACACAGAACGGCTTCTTGCAGTTGAGGCAGCGCTCGGCCTCGGCCAGCGCCATCTCCTCGGTGAAGCCTTTGTCGACGGGGCGGAAGTCGCAAGCGCGCTCGGCAGCCGGCTCCTCGTTATCGGGGGTGCGGGGCGACTTCATATCGGCAACGAAACGACCGTTAACTAGTGGCATGCGCAGCTCTTTTCCTCATAGGCCTTGAGGGACTCGCCCTCTTCGGAACGGTAAGCGGCCTGGCGGGCACGAAGGTCATCCCAGTCGACCAGGGTGGCATCGAAGTCGGGGCCGTCGACGCAAGCGAACTTGGTCACGCCGCCCACCTCGACGCGGCAGCAGCCGCACATACCGGTGCCGTCAACCATGATGGGGTTGAGCGACGCGGTGATGGGGGTGTCGTACTTCTGGGCGGTGAGGGTCGAGAACTTCATCATCGGAACGGGGCCGACGCAGAAGACCTGGCTCACGGCCTTGTCCTGCAGCAGGCGCTCCAGCGGAGCGGTGACAACGCCCTGCTCGCCGTAGGAACCGTCGTCAGTGGTGATGTGGATGTGGTCCTCGTCGAGGAGCTCACGGAACTGGTCCTCCATGAGCAGGAGGTCCTTGGTGCGGGCGCCCATGATGGCGTGGACCTCGTGGCCGGTCTCGACCAGGTGCTTGGCGACCGGGAAGGCAATTGCCAGGCCGACGCCGCCGCCAATGACGGCACAGGGGCCCTCAGCCATCTCGGTGGGAACGCCCAGCGGGCCCACGACGTCGCGCAGCGACTCGCCGGCCTCGTAGGTGGAAAGCATTTCGGTGGTCTTGCCGATCACCATGAAGATGAACTCGACCCAGCCCTCGTCACCGTTCCAGCCGGCTAGGGTAAACGGGACGCGCTCGCCCGTCTCGTTGGCGCGAACCATGAGGAACTGTCCAGCGTGCGCATGCTTGGCGATTGCGGGCGCCTCGATGCGGAACTTGAACACCTTCTCCGAGAACTGCGTCTTCTCCAGGATCTTATACATAGAACCCCTCTCTTGTTAGGGCTGCCGAACCGTGCCTCCACGGAAATGGGCGGTAGCCCGAATAAAACCGTACGTGCACAGGCGTTGTGCAGACATACGGTGCAAATTATACCCTCATGGACATGTCACTTACGTGTGTCTTCGGCGGTTGGGAGCAGGGTTTATCCACTTTGGCCTACCAAATAGGGGCAGGTTTATTTTGGTCAGTTTTATCGGGTAAAACGGCAAAGGGGGCCGGCCTCGCGCTTCGTTGAGGCCGGCCCCTTTGGGGTGTTATGCATGTATGGTGGCAGCGCGTTTATTGCGATGTGTCGACTGCGGCGTTTCCGCAGGTAAAACCTGTCAAAATAAACCTATCCCTAAATGATAGGTTTTAGTGCTTGCCGTTGGCGGAGGCGGCGCCGTTGACATGGTCGCGGGCATAGACCACGCCGTGCACGATCGCCAGGCCGGCGGCGTCGGCCGCGCGGGCGCAGGTGTCCTGGAAGTCCTCGGCCTCGCGGGCGCGTAGCTGCTTAAGCACGTAGTCAGCGACGGCCATCTTGCCGGGAGGGTTGCCGATGCCGGTGCGGATGCGGCTGAAGTCGCGGCTGCCCATCTTGTCGATGATGGAACGCAGGCCGTTGTGGCCAGCATGGCCGCCGCCCACCTTAACGCGCACGTCGCCGGCGGGAATGTCGAGCTCGTCGTGGATTACGAGCAGCTCCTCGGCCTTGATCTTGTACTCGCGGCAGAGCTTGGAGATGGGACCGCCCGAGGTATTCATGTACGACTGTGGCTTGACCAGCACAATCTGGCGCTTGCCGCCCTCTTCCTCGGGGTCGTTGATGTTGATGAGCGCGACCTCGGCACCGGCCTGGTTTTTCCAGTACGTGACGCCGGCCTGACGGGCCAGCTCGTCGATTGCCTTAAAGCCGGCGTTGTGGCGGGTCTCGGCATACTCATCGCCAGGGTTGCCAAGAGCGTAACCCAGATTGAAATCATGCCTAA
>ENA-OQMX01000062-OQMX01000062.1-human-gut-metagenome-genome-assembly--contig:-NODE-62-length-26655-cov-6.179772_pt1 | contig 26655 bp, 19 predicted proteins | sample MGYA00242622_ERZ504866 | MGnify/ENA primary metagenome ERZ504866 (study PRJEB26092, sample SAMD00036422) | human gut metagenome | host: Homo sapiens | study: EMG produced TPA metagenomics assembly of...
TCTGTGAGATAAGAAACATCGTCGAGTTCATGGATGTCACTCAGATTGGCAAAGAGCAGTTTGGCATCTACCATGTTCTTATCTACATCGTCGAAATCCGCAAGTAGGAGCTGTCCCCAACCGTAAAAGTGGTCGAGGGTCTCATCAATGCCTGTGCATGCTACGAATACCTTGTGCAGGTCGCAGATAGACTTGATTGGGTCAGCAACCTTCAGGTCGGAGTGTCGGCGGAAGAGGTCGCTGATGGTGATGTATGTGGGAGTCCAGATCGGCTTGCCGGCCAATTGTGCCAGATAGGTATTGAGGAAGAGCGCTGCACGTTTGTTTGGAAAAACCACAGCGATGTCGCTCATATTGGTGCCGTATTTTGCCAGCATATCCTGGGCTACTGTTTTCAAGAATGCTTTCATTGTATATTGTTTTTTATTATCTTTGCATTTCTTTTATTCATCTATAATACTTCTTCTATTTTGTTCGGATAAACATACCAGAGGTATCCCTTGACATGAGCGTGTCCCATGCTTTCGAGCAGCTTCATATAGCCTTTTATCTGGTCGTGGTACTCCGGCTTCGGTTTACCGAATTTGAAATCTACCACCACGGTTTCGTGCTCATCTTTCATCACTCGGTCTGGGCGGTGTTCTACCATGTTCCCGTCCTTGTCTGTGCTGATGATGGAACACTCATTGAAAACATTCCATCGGTCAGAGAACCAGTCGCTTACCTTGTCTGATTCCAGACGTTTGCGAATCATCTTCTCAACTCTGTCTCGCGAGATGTTTTCATCGTAGAGAACTCCATCAAGTTCCAGCTGTTTCAGTGCTCCTTCAATATCATCTCTTGTGCGGATGGTAGAGAAGAGACTGTGCAGTACTGTACCCATCTTGATATAGAATTTCTGCTGTTCTTCCTGTTCATCTCCTTTGATGAGATCGCGGCTCTTGTTACTCTGTCTGAATTCTGGAAGCTTAGGTGATACATTGATATCTATCTGCATCATTTCTGCAGGCATGGTAAAGACATTTCTGCTGATTTTCATCTCCATCTCTACTTTTTTCTTCGGTACCACCGGTTCGCCATATTTAAAGATGATGTCGTTGGTCTTGCTGTCTGTACCGATGCCTTCCAACTCTACATTTACCGCGTCGGTAAGCATTTCGTATGCTTCTTTCTCTGCATTTTGCTTCAGCTTCTCAGCAACAGTTTCCAGTGATTTTTCGATGATTCCCGAACGGTAGGCGGTAGATGCGCGTTTGCCGAAGACATAGAGATTATGACTGGCTCTGGTGAATGCCACATAGAGCAGGTTCAGATTATCTACGATGTTCTGCAGATGTTCGTGATGGTAGTCATCTTCATAGATGCTTCCTTTCATCTGCTTGGCACTGAAATCTACAGGAACCAGAGGCAGTTCGTTGTAAGGAGCTTCCTGAGGAGTACACCAGATGGTATTGGCTTTCTCCAGCTGCCAGTCGCAGTATGGCATGATGACATGGTCGAATTCCAGTCCCTTACTCTTGTGGATGGTGATGAGTCGGATGCCCTCGATGCCGTCACTATGGATGCTTTTTTCGTGGAGATTGTTTTCCCATTCCTGGAGAAACGCCTCGATGTCGCTGCTGTTGTCTGTCAGGAAGGAATTCAACTTGTCGTAGAAGGCACATACGTAGGCACTTTGTACTTTCATATCTTCTATCTCGCCAAGGTGAAGTTCCGTAAACAGTCTTTCGGTCAGGTCGAGTAAAGGCATTTCCAGCAATTTCTGTCGATTCTCTGTGATCAGCTCAACCACCTTTTCATCATCGAGATAAGTATGGGCAAACTTCAAGAGTGTGGCGCGGGCAATATCGTCGGCAGGGTGCATCAGCAGCTTCAGGGCTGTGATGAGTATTTGTACTGCCTGCGAAGCGTCGAGACGGAATGCCTCGTCTGAAACCATCTCATAGTCTGAATGCTCCATAAAGTAGGCTGCGATATCCTGGATGGTGCGGTTGTTGCGCACGAGGATAGCGATACGATGGGTTGGAACACCACGTGCAGTCAACTCATCTACTGTTTGCAGACAGAGTTGCATCATGCGGTCTTCTTTATTTTCTGCATCATTTTCATCGTCCTCTTCCTGTGTCTTGAGGAGTCGCACCTCCACATATCCCTGCACCTTTTTCTTCTCCGGAACTTTCTGTTCTACATCGGCATAGGCTGTAAGCAGTTGCTTGGCTGTTTCGGGTATCGTTTCTGCCAGTTCGTTATATTCCTGCTGGGCGGCTTCTACGAAGAAGGCATTGTTGAAGTTGATGACATTGCGGTCTGAGCGATAGTTGGTGGCAAGGGTCTCTACATCCAGTTGTTTCTTCGGATTCTCAAACTGATCTTCTATGTTGTTGAGAAGTCGCCAGTCGCCTGAGCGCCAGCGGTAGATACTCTGTTTTACATCTCCTACAATCAGGTTGCCTGCATCTTCGCGGCTCATCGTTTCTTCCAGCAACACCTTGAAGTTTTTCCACTGTATGGTGCTGGTATCCTGAAACTCATCTATCATCACGTGGTTCAGCTGGGTACCGATTTTCTCGAAGATGAAAGGTGAGTCGCTGCCTTGGATGAGTGAGTGAAGCAATGTCTGTGTGTCGCTGAGCAGGAAGCGGTTAGCCTCCTGGTTCATTTCTCTCACCTTCTTGTCTATGCTGCCCAAGAGGCGCAGCTGGTTGAGGTGCTTGATGGTGAGGTTGGCGCTCTTGTACATTCTTTCGAGCATGTGGCGATGCTCTTCCGAGAACTGGAGGATCGGATAGAGAGTATTCACCACATGCTGATAGAGTGGAGAATTGTTCTTGACTTCCGACTTCTTGACCCAGTTTTCCGGACTTGCCATACATTTATTTAAAGTCATGTTGTTGACGTCATCGTCTCCGTATTTTCCATTTCTCAATTTATTGAAGTAGCTCCAGATACCCCTTGTCTTGTTGTTGAGGTCATCGGCCGAATATCCTTCCTCTTCCAGCGCATCGAAAAAGGAGCTGCGATTTCTTCGAATTGTTCTTTAGCCTGGTTTCGGGTTTCCTTCATCTTGTCTTTGAATGCTTCGAAGAAGCCTTCTTCTTCCATTCGTTTTGACAGCTCGTCGGCGTGCTCCTTGTAGTAATCACGGAAAATGTGTTCACCGAACGACTTGATCTGACCGATCACATTCCAGCTCTTGTCGTCTGCGATGTTTTCCTTGATGTAATCCATGATCCAGAAAAGCAGTTTGTCGGTGCTTTCCAGACTTTCTATCAGTTCATCCACAGCTTGCTGTTCCACCTGATAATCGTTCAGCCCGATACGCAGGTTGGCTGTGAGGTCGAGTTCTCGTGCCAGATTTCGCAAGACACTCTGAAAGAAGGTATCGATGGTTTCTACTCTGAAATAGTTGTAGTTATGGATGAGCAGGCGCAAAGCCTCTTCCGCATTCTTTCTGATCTGTTTTTCCGAAAGATGGGGGAGTGCGGCATGTATCTGTACCAGATACTGATCTGATTCGGGCAGCTCGTGGGCAATGCCATAGAGCTGTCCGAGAATACGCAGTTTCATCTCTTCTGTAGCCTTGTTGGTAAAGGTTACAGCCAGGATGGTGCGATAGGCGTGGGGATTGTCTATCACCAGGGTCATGTATTCGCGGGCAAGGGTAAAGGTCTTACCCGATCCCGCACTTGCCTTGTAAACGGTGAGTTGTGAATTCATATATTGTTCTTTTTTTCTTTTGATTTATAAGGGAATATCCCGTAACGGATTCTACCAGTTTCTGAAAAGTTCGAAGCCGAAGCGGCAGCCTACGCCATCAAACTTTCCCTGTCTGAATGCTGCGAAGAAGCCGAGCGATATCAGACGCGTGCTTACACCATAGCCCCATTCTGTATAAGGGTAGAGGTGTTTTACCACCAGACCGCTGGTATAGAGTCTTTCTGATTCTACATATCTGCCTATCAGCGGAAGCCAGGCAGCAAGAATCATCGGAGATTCATAGGTAAAGTTAGCACGCAGGTAATAGTCGCTGGCATTATACCAGTAGGACGACAGCAGTTCGAAATCGCCCGACCATTCATCGTTCCAGCCTCCCGGAATATTGTTGTCGTGGAAGTTGGTGTAATCTACGAAGTCCCAGTGTGCTCCTCTTCGGGTATAGAAACCTGTTCCGAAACGCATCGAGTACGATTGCCTGCGGGAAGAATAGAGAATCGTCTGGGCATCAAACTCGGCTCTTCCGTAGTCGATGTTGCTGCCCAGCAGGTTTTTGAAACCTTGCTCATAGTCGAGTTTCAGCACGATGCCTTTCTCTGCTTTAGGTCTCCATTCTATTCCGATGGCAGGAGCCACAGACTTGTATTTATCCGGATAGCCTATGGATTGATAGAAGTCCGGACGGATGGCAATGCGGTTGTGCGCTACCATTCCCAGTTCCATCGCCCAGTGTGGGGAGAGGCGCCAGTGGTTGGTGAGTCGCATGTAATTATCCTTGAATTCCGTAAAGGTGGATTTTCCCATCAGAAGAGAAGGTATCTCCGCTGGCGAGAACCCTCCGATGCTGTCTTTCGGATCCATGTATCCCAACGCCTGGCGAGCCAGCTTGTTGGTATTGATGCGGTTGCCGTTACCGATTTCCAGCTGCAGATAACCCTCGTGACGGGTATTGTAGTTGAGTCTGACAGGAATTCTGTAGTAGAAACGATGCTGGCGGAAACTGTAACCGCCTTTTATTCCGGCAGAAAGCTGGATGTTGTCATTGAAGGCATACTGCCCGTTGATCTTGAACTTATACACCACACCCTTGGATTCCGAATAACCCATATATAATGGATTGAACAATGGGTCGATGCGGAAATAGCCCTGTTGCTTTTTGCCGAAGTCGCTGGAAATTCTGTTCAGCAGGTTATCGCCTACGATATCCCAGAGCACATCTTTTGCGAAATCTTTCTTCTTTTCTCCCAGTGCTGCGGCTTTCCTTTTTCGCTCTTCCTGTCTGTCGTAATAGATGCGATAGATCATTTCCTCATCGGTATTCAGCTTGATGGGGCGTACTTTTGACATCATGGCGGTATCTGCGCTATTCTTGATGGTATCTTCCAGAACTTTTGGCAGATCATATACAGTGGTGTATTTACCGGTAATCTTATTGCCCATGAAACTGAAGTTGGCGCGCATGTCACACTTGACAGGTCCCAGCGACTTGTAGCCTTTCTTGCCCATCGTTACGGAGATATAGAAACGGGTCATATCGTATTCTCCTTCGAAGTCGCACATCTGAATCTGTCCGTTTTGGATGCGGACGATTGCCCTGGTCTCTACCAGCTGGGTGTTTTTGATGCGTGGGTAGGCGTAAACCTGAGCCATACCATAGAGCAGTGGCGTGACGGAGTACTTGTAGTATCGTCTGTTGGAACGATGGAAAGGGGAGAGGATGTTCTCCTGGAAGAGATTTTCCCCATACACATTCGGCGTCATGTAGTTGAGCGCAGCGCTCATCGTACTTTTGCGGTGTGGAATGGTACTGAGATTGAGCAGTCGGTGGATGACAGGTGCTCCCTTCTCATTCACTTCGATGCGGTTGTAGAATTCGCTGATGAACTTTCTGCCTGCACCGTAGGAGATGGCGTACATGGTAGGAACGAGAGCCAGGGTGGCGTTTCGCTTGTTGGTACGCATCTGGAATTTGGTGTAGGCATAGCTCGAATTGCTTCCTCTTCCCGTGGTATCTATCTTTTGGGCATAACAGAAGATACGCTGCATCACGGAGTCTGTGATGGCGTCCTTAGCCTTCACTCTTCTGGCTTCTGTTGTGAGAGGAAAGCTGATAGTCAAAAGGATGACAGCCGCTATGATGCGAATCAGTTGTATCTTCATATTTATCTATAAAAAAATCGGGTGAGGCTGAGTTGCCACACCCGATTGCAAAGTTAATGTAAATATCTTGAAAGTCCAAACTTTTAGCTTGATATTATACTTTTTTATCCCAGAAAATTTATCTTTATCCCAGATATTTCATCAGAATACCGATCTTGCCGGATTCTCTGAGCTTGGTGATGCTCTTCTCTCTGATCTGTCGAACTCTTTCTCGCGTCAAGCCCATCTTGTCTCCGATTTCTTCCAGACCCTTCTCGGTCTCGTCGATACCGAAGCAGGCGCATACGATCTTGCGCTCTCTTTCCTTCAGACATTTGTTGAGAACCTGTTTCAGCTCCTGAGCCATACTCTCATGATCCACGTGCTTGTCGGTACGGCTGTCATCTCCGCTCGACATTACGTCTGCCATCGAGTTGTCATCGTCTTCGCCGAATGGTGCATCGATGCTTACATGATGACCGCTAGCCATCATACTCTGAGAGATTTTATCTTCATCTACACCGGTGCGGGCAGACAGTTCCTCTACGCTAGGGCGGCGCTGGTTTTCCTGCTCAAAGCGGTTGATTTCCTGGTTTACCTTGTTGAGCGAACCCACCTGGTTCAAAGGCAGTCTCACGATGCGGCTCTGTTCAGCTATTGCCTGGAGGATGCTTTGGCGAATCCACCATACAGCATAGGAGATGAATTTGAATCCGCGGGTCTCATCGAAGCGTTCTGCAGCCTTGATGAGTCCGATGTTGCCTTCGTCGATAAGATCGGTGAGTGTGAGTCCCTGATGCTGATACTGTTTTGCCACAGACACCACGAATCTCAAGTTGGCTTCTACCAATTTGTTCTTGGCTCTTTCGCCAACTCTACCTCCCTTTCTTATCTGCTGTGCCAGCTCTATCTCTTCCTCGATAGAGATCATTGGCGCTCTGCCGATCTCTACCAGATATTTATCTAGTGCTTCACTATTTCGATTGGTTATGCTCTTTTGTATCTTAAGTTGTCTCATGATGATCCTACCCCCAAATTTTGTTACTAAACTCCACAAAGTTAGTAAAAAATGTAATAGGTTGTACTTTTCTACAACATAATTTAACTAAAAATACTTGTTTTTTCGAAATTTTATCTAACTACCTCATTTTGAGAGAATTTTGTGAATGCGTCTTGATAGCCATTGAATACATTGATATCTACGGCTCCGTGGATGCCTGCCACACGGCCATCCGGGCATAGCTGCCAATATACCAGGTGGATGTCTGGCTTGTATTCGCCATAGCGGGCAATCCATATTTTATAGTTGTGCTTCAGGTCGGGTGCTGCAGGCAGATAGCGGTTTACGAAGATCTGACTGATGTAGAGGATAGGTTTTACGCCCGTGGCTCTTTCCACCAGTCTTAACCAGGTTCTTACTCTTGCGAAGAGAACGCCCGGACCTCCCATCTTGCTGATCTGGCTATGCGATGGCTCCAGGTCGAGAACCGGCGGAAAATCTCCTCTCCTGATGCAGCTGTGTCTGAGGAAATGATTTGCCTGAGCAACGGCTGGTGTTCTGGTACTGAAGAAGTGGTAAGTGCCTACTTTATAGCCATGTGCGCGAGCTGCACTATAGTCTTTCTTATAGTAAGGATTCACTATTGATTTACCCTCTGTGCTCTTGATGTAGATGAAGCGGATCGGGTAGTTTACGTTGCCTGCCACGGTTTTTCTGCTGATGTTTCCCAGATGCGTGATGCGCAGTTTCTTCCAGTTTATCTGATATCGCTTTCTGCCTTTGATGTGCTGGTATTTGGAGATGTCGATGCCGTAGATGCGCTGCGAGTTATATATCAGTCGCTCTCCCTTGTATCTGTCTTTCTTCCATTCGCCCACTCTCAGAGGCTTCTTGGGTGAGATGCTGAATCCCCATCCGTTTCTTTCTCCATTCTTCCATTCTCCTTCGTAGTAGGAACCGTCGTGCCCCATCCAGGTGCCGTAGCCTTCTGCCTGGTAGAGACTGTCGTAGCTGCCTGAGAAATAACCCAGTGAGTCATGTCGCTGTTCATAGTTGATGGTGTCTCGGTGGGTGGCTCCCTGCAGGTTTACGATTCCGATGGCTGTGCGGGGTGCAATGCCGTAGATACCGTCAGGGGTTGTTTCTGATGCCAGCTGAAAGAGGTGGCAGTACTGTCTGTCTTTTCTTTCATCTGCATTTGTCTGGATGAGCTTGCAGTCTTCGCTTCGGGTCTTGCCGTTTTCGTCGGTGTAGAATGCCTTATATTTAATAAGGTGTACCAATACCAGTTTGCCGTCTTTCTGGTTTGACTTGTCAGAAGGCGTTTTTCCCTGGATATGATGCAGCGAGTCGAGCATCTTCTTGGCAGAATCTCTCAACACCTTCTCGCGGTTTTCGAAGGCGCAGATTCGGTTGTATCCTAGATCCATTACGCTGTGGGAGTGGATATAGTATGCCAGTTCGCTTTCTTTCCATTTCGAATCCTTGTAGAGACTGTCGAGGGAATCCACTTTCTCTACCAGCACACTGTCTGCATCGAGTCCCTGGTAGCGGTTTCGGGTGATGTCGGTATTGTTGGATGCTGCGAGTCGTCCCTGGCATGAAGGAACGAGTGCCCAGCGGTTTATGAAGGTTGCTGCCAGTGTGGTGGTATCTTCGTCGAATCGCAGCATGGTTTTGCCGTTTCTTCTTATTTCGTAGCAGCTGTAGGCTTCTATTCTGGCTTTGGCTGCCTGCACCTGTTCTCTTGTGGGATTCAGACAGCGGTAGGTCCAATATCCCAGGGCGCAAAGTAGAATGATAAATAGGGCACCAGCTATTCTGATGCCTTTCTTTCTGTTGTTTGTCATTGTTCCTATTCCTCCTATATTTCTTTTCTCTCCCTTATCTTATATATCTATAGTTCTATTATCTATAGTTCTTGTTTTATCTGTTGTTTTATCAGACTTCTGAATTCTCTTCCAGCTCTATCTCCAGGATGGATTGGGTGTCGGGGGTGATTCTGCAGTGGTCTGATGTTCTTTCTCCGATGAGCCAGATGATTTCGCCTGTCTTGTCGGTCAGTACATGTTGACTCATTTTCTCCATATAGTTTCGCTTGCGGTCTGTCAGATAGTCGCTTACCAGCTTCGTTCCCTTCATGCCGAAAGGTTTGAATCTGTCGCCTTGCTGGGTGAGTCGATAGGTGAGCGGGAAACTTACCTGATTGGCATCCAGGGTGATGCGATGGCTTTCCTTGCTTGGCGTAAAATCGGCTGTGCGAGGGTAGCGGCGGATCCTGATTCTCGTGTTGTCCGCAAGACTGTAATTTCCTTCTTCCGGAAGGCGGAAAGCTTTTTCTTTCTGCAGGTTATCCATTTCTTTCTGAGGTGTGATAAGCAGCTTTTCGCGGTCGATGCAAAGTATGTATTCGTTGCTTTTCCAAATCTTGCCTATTCCACCGTCCTGGCTGTTCATACTTTCTATGATGCCGTCGATGGTATCGCCATGAAAACCATAGCTGCCGATGAGCTGGTGGAGCATGAACTCCGGACTTGCCGCCTGCATCACGAGCTGCTTGCCGATGGTTATGGTATTGCTGGAATCATCGGGCTGCGATGTGCTGGAATCATCGGGCTGCGATGGTACGTCCACTGCGTCATCGAGCATCATCTTAGCCTGTCTGAGGTATCTAGCCGATTGGGCGATGTTCTCCCTGGCAGCAGGGTTCAGTGTTTCCAACAGCGGAATCACGTGATGGCGGATCTTGTTGCGCAGGGCATCATCCTCCAGGTTGGTGGAGTCGGTGACGTAGTCTTGCCCCTTTTCTGCGAGATAGTCCAGGATGTCCTGACGGCTGATGCAGAGTAGGGGGCGCAGGATGTTTCCGTTTTTGGGAGCGATGGCAGCGAGTCCATCCACCCCCGAACCTCTCAGCAGATTGAGCAGGAGTGTTTCCACGTTGTCATCTCTGTGATGCGCCACGCAGATGCCGTCGGCTTCGATGTCTCGGGCGAGTTGAGCGAAATAGCGGTAGCGCAGATCCCTGGCAGCCATCTCGATACTCACCTTGTGCTTTTCGGCATAGGTGAGGGTATCGAAGTGGATGCGATGCAGGCAGATGCCTTCACGCTCGCAGAGATCTACGCAGAACTGTTCGTCGCGCTCGCTTTCTTCGCCACGCAGGTGAAAGTTGCAGTGGGCTGCATGGATGGGCATCCCCAGGTTCTTGAGAATCAGGAGCAGAGCCACACTGTCTGCTCCTCCCGAGAGGGCAACAATATAAGAACCGTCGTGCTTCCACATTCCGTGGCGCACGATATAGTTTCTGACAATCGTTTCTATCTTGTTCATATTCTATATTCCTGAATCTTTTCGACCTGTACGGTTGAAATTGTTTTTAAGATTAGAAGAAAGTTCCGTTCAAAATCATTGAACCGACATTCAAAATCATTGAACGGACATTCAAAACAATTGAACGGACATTCAAAATCACTGAACGAAGTTTTCTACTAACTCTAGAAACATTTTCCTTTAAGGGTAGAAAGTAATTCCCTAAGGGAAGAATTATTTAATGTCCTTCTTTCAGGAACTCCTCGGCGCGCTGGAGATCTTCCGGGGTATCGATTCCCACGGTCTCAACGTCTGTGGTTCCCACCTTGATTTTGTATCCGTTCTGCAACCAGCGCAGCTGTTCCAGGCTTTCTGCAATTTCGAGAGAACTTTGTGGTAGCTGTGTTACCTCTCTGAGCACTTCCTTGCGATAGGCGTAGATGCCCAGATGCTTGAGGTAAGGGAAATGCTGGAGCCATTCCTCTCGCTCCTTACCTCGTACGTATGGGATGACGCTGCGGGAGAAGTAGAGAGCGAAGCCCTGGTTGCTGACTGCGATTTTCGGACTGTTTGGATTCTCTACAGCCTCCATCGTAGTGAAAGCCTTGCCCAAGGTCGCAATCTGGGTAGTTGGGTCATCGAAGCAATGGCAGATGGTTTCCAGCTGGCTCTTTGCCACGAAAGGTTCATCGCCCTGTACGTTGACGATGACATCCCAGTCGCCGCCTATCTTCTCGATGGCTTCCTCTATACGGTCGGTTCCGCTCTTGTGGTCAGTACGGGTCATAACCGCCTTACCGCCAAAAGCTTCCACGGCATTGAAAATGCGCTCGTCGTCAGTAGCCACGTATGCTTCTTCTAAAACAGCAGCCACCTTTTCATATACATGCTGAATAACAGGCTTGCCACCAAGCATGGCAAGAGGCTTGCCAGGGAAACGCGTTGAAGCGTATCTTGCTGGAATAATACCGATAAATTTCATAAGCTTCTTTTTTATTTATTCTCTTGAGAGATGTTTCTGTTTATCGCTTCAGAGCGATGTTGTAATTGTAATAATGTGTGTTGCCGGTGATGTCTTCGAGCACCTGGATGAAAGGAGGGAACTTCACGCTCTCGCGTTTTGCGATGCCTTTGGTTTCCAGGATCATCAGGTCTTTTACTGGCTCAGAGAATGAATCCAGCTCGAAGTACTGACCTTTCCAGATAAAGCTCTTGCGGTGCTTGCGGATGGTAGCACGGTAAGGGTCTGCCTGCTGCAGCATATTCTCGTAGAGATTGGCGCTGATCTGTCGCTCGGTCTCAATCTGTTCGTTGTCGGCTACGCGCTTCTTGGTGGTGTGAACATATACGTACTTGCCACCTTCGAATCCGCGGCGACGGAGACGGATCTCGCTGCCTGGTTCTCCCGAAAGATAGGTCTGAACGATATCGCTGTCGATGGCATTAGGAACTTCGCCGGTCAGTTTCACGATATACTTTCTTTCCTCCTCGATAGGTTGTGGAATTCCCAGCACATTGCTGATCTCCTTGAGCACACGGTTCAGCTTGTTGTTGAAGTCCTCGTGGTTGTTGATTACTCTCAGATGTGGATGGCCCTTCCAGGCGGAAACGATTCTCTTGTCCAGTTCCCTGGCTATCTGCAATCCCTTTTCGTCAGCCTTTTCCACTCGCTGGGCATTGTTGGCTGTGGTGTAGAATTGTTCAGCGCCATCTGCGGCAGAAACCAGATGCAGTACGGCATCGTAGCGTTCACGCAACTGGGTGTTGGTGTATCCCTGCTCGGAGATGATGCGGTTCCAGAAGTCTTCTGTCAGATAGGTGGAGATATCCATCGTGCCACGGTCGCAGACGATGATGACGGGCTTGTCGATGGTTTCCGCCATTTTGGTGAAGCTTTCTTCCAGTCCGATCTGAGTCAGGAAGGTAGCCTTTTCTCCCTCGAAGAAGAACTTCTCGTTTTTGGTGAGATAGTTCATACCTGCCTGGGTGAACATGGTAGGAACCTCAGGAATCGTAAACACCTTGTAACCAAGGCCAGAGAAGTGGTCGATTATTTTTACCAGCGCAGTGGTTTTACCTGCGCAAGGACCACCTGTAAGTACAATTTTCTTAATTGTATTCATTATCTTATTTTTTGTTATTATCAGATGCGTCTTTTTTGTAATTATCAGATGCGTCATGGGATGCGTCAAGCGCCCTCATTCCTTTTATGGGTGCAAAGATAGCAATAAATTCTTTAAGAAAGAAAAAAACTTTCGTTTTTATTTTGTATTCTAAATGAATTAATGTATCTTTGCAAAGTTAAACGACAAGAAATAAGACAAGAAATAACAGATGATTTACTTCATTTCAAAGAAATTAGAAATATCAGCAGCCCATTCGCTTACCCTCAGTTACGAGAGTAAGTGCAGCAGTCTGCATGGTCACAACTGGCAGATAGAACTCTTTTTTGTGGGCAGAGAGTTGAACCAGGATGGCATGGTGATAGATTTTACCCATGTCAAGAAAGCGGTGCATGGCAAGATGGATCATGCCAATCTCAACGAGGTGTTTGATTTCAATCCTACTGCCGAGAATATCGGAAGATGGCTCGTGGATCTCTTCCCGGAGTGCTATAAGGCTACGGTGCAGGAGAGCTTCGGCAATACTGCCGTGGTGGTTGACGAAGAGAAAATCAGAGGAATCGAGCATCTGGTTCCTTAAAATCGGAGCTGATAATTTGTTGTACTTTCTCAAGTGGTTCAAGAACGGGCTGAAGGCCCAAAAGCTCCTAGCCCAGGGCACGCCCTGGGTAGAGTCGCAATCAGCAATGCGCCCTGTAAGGGCAAAAGCTTTTTAATATTAAGGAAAAATGTATAAAGTAAACGAGATATTCTATTCCCTTCAGGGAGAAGGAAGGTGGTCGGGCAGGCCAGCCGTGTTTGTTCGTATGAGCGGCTGCAATCTGAAATGTCCTTTCTGTGATACCGATTTCAAGGGATATAAGGAGATGAGCGCCGAGGACATCCTGGCTGCGTGCCTGGAGAAGGGCGGCGATTGCCGCTTCATCGTTCTTACCGGTGGCGAACCAACCCTGCAGGTGGATGCGGAACTCATCCATCTCCTGCATCAGCAGGGATATTATCTTTCGATGGAAACCAACGGCACCCACGTGGTTCCTGAGGGCATCGACTGGATTACCTGTTCGCCTAAGTTGGATTTTACGGAGGACGGCGAACTTGCCTTGAAGAAGGTGGATGAGTTGAAACTGGTCTTTGACGGCACCCACGAAGTAAGCAATTATGGATTGGAAGCCACCTATCAGTATCTGCAGCCTTGCGATGTGGGCAATGATGCCCGCAACCGCTTTATCCTCTCCGGCTGCATCGACTATGTGAAGCGGCATCCGGAATGGCAGCTTTCACTCCAGATGCATAAGATTGTGGGTATCCGATAAATCTCTCAAGATCATCACAAAATCATAATAAAACAACAATAATAATATAATGGAAAAAGTAAAGACTTTGATTATAGGTAGCGGTCCTGCGGGATATACAGCTGCCATTTATGCAGGTAGAGCTGGTCTCAATCCTGTATTGTATTCTGGTATGCAGCCAGGCGGCCAGCTTACCATCACCACGGAAGTAGAGAACTTCCCTGGTTATCCTAATGGCGTGGATGGCACCCAGATGATGATGGACATGAAGGAGCAGGCTGCCCGCTTCGGTGCGGATCTGCGCGACGGAAGCATTTCCAAGGTGGATTTCTCTTCCCGCCCTTATCATCTTACCGATGAGCGTGGCAACGAGATTGAGGCTGATACCGTGATTATCGCTACAGGTGCTTCTGCCAAGTACCTCGGTCTGGCTGATGAGGAGAAATATCGTGGACAGGGCGTTTCAGCCTGTGCTACCTGCGATGGTTTCTTCTATCGCAAGCGTACGGTTGCCGTAGTGGGTGGTGGTGATACTGCCTGCGAGGAGGCGATGTATCTCTCTGGTCTTGCCAAGAAGGTGTATATGATTGTACGCAAGCCTTATCTCCGTGCTTCTGAGATCATGCAGAAGCGTGTGAAGGAGAAGGAGAACATCGAGATTCTTTTCGAGACCAATACGCTCGGCTTGTTTGGAGAGAATGGAGTAGAGGGCGCTCATCTGGTTCGACACATGGGTGAGGCCAACGAGGAGAAGTTTGATATTGCCATCGATGGTTTCTTCCTGGCTATCGGCCATAAGCCTAACACAGATCTCTTCAAGGATTTCATCGATTTGGATGAGCAGGGATTCATCAAGGTGGTTCCTGGTACTGCGAGCACCAATCTTCCTGGCATCTTTGCTGCCGGCGATGTTGCCGACCCGGTCTATCGTCAGGGCATTGTTGCAGCCGGCTCTGGTGCCAAGGCTGCTATCGAGGCAGACAGATATTTGCAGCAGTTGTAAAATAACGAAATGTTTAGGTTGGTAAAATCTGCCAGCCTAAACATTAATTTAGTTAAAAATTTCGTCTGATTTTTTGTCGGATGCTTGAAAAGTAGTACTTTTGCATTCGCATTTCAGACAAAGGAAGATTGGCAGAGTGACCGAATGCGCTGGACTCGAAATCCGGTATACCCTCTTCCGGGTATCGGGGGTTTGAATCCCTCATCTTCCGCGAAACTTTTCTCCATACAAAAAAATCCGCAGAGAGCATAACTTAGCTCCTGCGGATTTATTTTTATGATTATTTGTTTTCTTTTCGGATAGCTTTCTTGCTCCCGCTTTTCTTCTTCACCTCTTTCTTTTTCTTGATTCCGAAGAGGTCGCGCCAGCCGTTGAAATCCTTTTTCATGATCAGACCGAGACCTTGCGTGTTGAGGCTGTTTCGGGTGAAATAGCGGTCGTTGGTCTGGTTATACATGCGCACGGCGAGATTGCCGTTCGGGAAGATGAGATAACGGAGATCGAAGTCGCCGATGAAACTCTGCGTGGCATTCGCATTGTCGCGATAGCCAAACTGACCATTGAACAGCAGGCGATTGTTGAGCAGCCTTCCGCTCAGGATTCCTTCGTACTCTGCATTGTTGAAGCCTTCATCGCCCGTAGAGATGTTGGCACCGAAATTCCAGTTGTTGCTCTTTACCACATTCGATAATATGGTGTTGAGCTGCTGCGAAATCGTACCGCTCAGGAAACTCTGCATCGCCAGTGAGGTCTGACTCTGCTGGTCGGCATCCTCGCTGCTCTGGTTGTTCTTGGTCTGCGCATAGAATCGTCCGATGGCGAGCAGATAGAGTACCTGCTGGTTCATCTCTTCCTGCGAATTGATGACTGAGTAGATCATCTGCTTGGCATCCGTGTTCACCGTAGGCAGGTCCATTGAGAAATCTACGCTCGGCGATTGAGGGGTGCCCGTGATGTTCATCAGGCAATCTACGCGGATGTTGTTGCTACTGAACGAACGGCCTATGCTCAGGTCGCTCAGCGGAACACCGTTCACCGTATATTTCGCCTGCAGATTCAGTGGCGCATTGTATGGATTACCACCGAAGGCGATGGTTCCGCCCGGCATGAACTCGAAGTCTTTCTTGATTACATTCTGTATCGTGAGCTTATACACTCCGTGGTCCACCACATAGTTGCCGAACATGTCGAAGGATCCCTTGTTAAACCAGTTGGCTCTTAGTACGCCATTGCCGTTCAGCGTGATGTAGTCGCCGCTCTGAGGATCCATCATCAGCTTCAGCGTCAGGTTAGGGGTGGCATTCACCAGGAAGTTGATGCGCATGTCTGACGAGAAGTCGATGTCGTCGTCTGCATCTTTCTGCTGCTGCTTCAGACTGTCGGTCAGCTCCGGAGCGATGTCGTGCCAGTGGATGAAGCTCTTGTCGCTGATGGCATCGGGGCTCGCCACGTTATATACGAAGATGCTGCCAGGTCCCGGTTCTGCATCGATGTCGATGATGGTTTCGCCGCTCTTGCCGTGGATGCCCACCTCGCCGGTGGCATAGACGGTACCGTAGAAGGTGTTGTCGCCAAACTCATGGGTGTCGTAGCCCAGGAAGTTGTGCGCCTTCAGGGTGAGGTCGTAGCTCAGTCGGGTGAGGTGCTGGTGATGGATACCGCCGCTTACGAGCGCCATGTTGTGGTTGCGGTCGAAGATGGTATCATTGTTCAGCAGGATGTCATCCGGAATGGCGTGGGCATGCAGGTTCTTGAAACTGTACTCGGTGCCCAGCTGCTTCATGTGCATCTTGCCGGTGGCGTAGAGGTCGCCTACCAGGTTGATGTCGCTCAGGTCGCCCACCAGATTCACCTTTCCTTTCGCCCTTGCCTGGATGTTGTCCATGAAACTGCCGCAGAAGCTCTCCATGAATTTCATATTCGTGCCCTGCGCCTCGATGCCCAGGTCTATGTAGTTTCGCTTCGGCGATACATATCCGTCTATGAGCGTCTGGTGCTCCTCGCCCTCGTCTGCCACGGCGTTGATGTCTATCTGGCTCAGTTCCTTGTTGAAGCTTACGTTGGCATGAAGTATTCCCATCGGACCGTGTTCGAACTCGAAGTCCTTGATGTCGAGCTTTGCGTAGGCGTCAGGATCATTGAAGATGCTCTTCACAATCGCCTTGCCTGAAGCCTTGCCTGAGAAATCCACCGAGTGGAAGTTTACGAGGTTCAGGATATACTCCACATCCACATCCTTCAGCTGCGCCACGATGGAGTCTTCCTTGTTCGGGGTGGCGAGTCCGTTCACCGCCACATGCTGGTCGCCGTGGCTTACCTCGAAGTTTTCTATCTCCAGGTGGTTCTTGCTGTAGGTGATGTCAGCCGGGTGCACCTTCCAAGGCTTTTCTCCGATATGGATTACCGATGGCTTGATATCTACGTGGGCGGTAGATACGTTGTCCGTATTCTTGTAGAACTGCGCCTCGGCATTCAGCGCTCCGTGGATAGGCAGGCTCTTGGAGTGGTTGTTGTAACCCAGCGATGCCATCAGGGTGTTGTCGGCTGCCGCTGCCTTCACGTGCAGGGTAGGGCTTATGCTGCCCGCCGCTCCCGTCTTGATGCGCGCATCCACCTTCAGCGTGTCGCCCTCGGTGTTCATCTGCAGGGCTCCTCCGCTGTAGTCGCTGCCGTTGTAGCTGAAGGCAGGCAACTGTGCCGTGAGGTTTACCGAGCGGTCGAGGTCGGAGATGTTTCCGTCTATCACCACCGGCTGCTGGATGTCGAGCGGCACGCCCAGCATTCTCTGCAGTATTTCGGTAGAGGCTATTTCTGCCTCTATGCTGAAGTTGTTCCTTGTCTTGTTGCTGGTCTTTCCGATGCCAGGTAGGGTAGGCAGCTTGCTTGCCAGCATGTTGGTCATGGTCTGAACCAGGGTGCCGTAGTCGTACTGTCCCTTTACGTGGATGTTGGCGAATGGTGCTTCCAGGTCCAGATAGCTGTCTGCTCCTTCGTTCTTGGCGCTCACCCTGATGTCGTTCAGGGTGTAGGTGTTGTCTGCCATCTTCACGCCCAGTACGGTAGGTTGCAGATGCGTCAGGTTGAGCTGGGCTTCATACTGCTTCTTCGGGATGGAGTACTTGCCCGCCACCTGCAGGTTGATATTCGGGTCGGCGATGGATGCGAGTCCGTCGATGAGTCCCTTGTTGTAGCTGCCGTCCAGCCTGATGTTGCTGAATCGGTAGTTGTTGAAGTCGAACAGCGGAATCTCGCCCTTTGCTACAAGATGTTCCTTGGTGCCCTGTGCGGTGATGTGTGCGGCGATGATGCCCAGTTTGGCATTGTCGAGTATCTTGCCCAGGTTGATGCCCTTGGTATCCACCTTGGCGTAGAGCTGCTTGCCGTTCTGGTGGGCATCGATCTCCACGTTTCCTGCGTCGGTGCGCAGTACGCCCTTGGTTCCTATCTGGCTCTTGCCTTTTCCGCTGATTACACCTTTATAATATATGTTGCCCAGCCGGAGCACCTCTTTCGGAATCTTCACTTTGCTGCCCAGGTTGGCGGCTATCTGCTCCACGCCCTCGTCAGAAACCTTCAGGGTCTCTATGTTGGCGAGCCAGTGCAGCTTTCGGTTCCAGTCGCTCGCCTTGGCATTCGCCTTGAGCAGGATGCTTCCGCTCTGGGTCTTGAAGTGGAGCTGGTGGATGCGTGCCGATGTACTGGTGCCCGAGAAGTGGGTGTCGATGTAGAGGGCATCGTTCCATTTTCTGAGGATAGGAGCGAAACAAGCCACATCCGACAGGGTGATGAGCGATGGCTTGATACCGCCCTCAAACTGCAGCGTTTCGCTGATGAGCTTTCCCTTCTCGTCGGTGCGGTAGGTGGCGATGAGGTCTTCCAGCAGCAGATGGCTCTTCGGGAGTTCCAGTTGGAAGTCGCTCAGGCGCGCCTGATGCTTGTCTGCATTCACCTTGAATCGTAGATTCTTTACTTGAAGTCCTGATTTATCGGTGAAGGCTATCTTCTTGATGGATAGATGAATATCGTTGTCTGTGAGATGATGCAGAGCGATGTGTGCCGAGAGATTGCTGATGCCGATGTGCTGAGGCGAGAATACCCCTGCAGCCGATGCAATGTCGCGCTGGTTGTAGGCGATGGATCCGTGGCGGATGATGACGCTTCCGATGCGCAGGTCGAGTGGCTTGTGCTGGGTGGTATCCTTCGAGGCGAGCGAATCGAGCATGAACTGGATGTTCATGTCGCTCTTGGCATTCTGCCTGTAGATGTTGGCTCTCAGCCCGAAGAGCTGTGCCGATGAAACCGAGATTTTTCCGTCTTTCAGCGGCAGCAGGTCCACCTTTGCCGAGAGTCGTGAAGCATAGATCATGCTGTCGCCTTTCTGGTCGAGCATTCTCACATCGTCGATGATGATTCGGTTGAAGAAACCCAGGTTAATCCTTCCCACGCTCACTTCTGTTCCGAATTTCTGGGCGAGGGCGGTGGCTACGGTAGAGCCGAGGAAGGTCTGTACTGGTGGCAGATGCAACAGTACGATGAGTATCACATAAAGGGCGAAGATAGTCCAGATGATACAGCTGATGATATGTTTAAATCGTTTCAGAGTCTTATGAATATTTAATGTTAATTTGCAATGGGCATTTGCCGTTAATTTGCAATCTGTGTTTGTCAAAACACGCTTGCAATCTGAATCTGTATTGAAATTTAGGCACAAATTTACTGCTTTTTTGTTACATTATCAAATAATTTAGTGATTTTTCTTCCTCGTCTTACTTTTTTTTGCTATTTTTGCAGCATAATTTGAATGTTTTCACAAAATAAAACCAGAAAATCAGTTTTAAATATAATATTTTTAATGTAGTTATGGCAAATGTAATTAAGTTACGTAAAGGCTTGGACATTAACCTTACGGGTAAGGCTTCCAAGGATGTAGCCATCCCTGTGGTACAGGCTAGCGAGTATGCACTCGTACCTGCAGCTTTCGTGGGTGTTACTCCTAAGGTAGTTGTACGCGAGGGCGACCATGTCAATGCCGGAGATGCCTTGTTTGTGAACAAGGCTTGCCCAGAGGTGAAGTTTGCCTCACCAGTGAGCGGTCAGGTTACCGCCATTGAGCGAGGGGAGCGTCGCAAGGTGCTTTGCATCAAGGTGAAGGCAGACGCTGAGCAGACCTCTACGGATTTTGGTAAGAAAAACGTTGAGTCGTTGGATGGTGCAGCCGTGAAGCAGGCGTTGCTCGAGGCTGGATTGTTCGGTTACATCAACCAGTTGCCTTATGCTGTATCCACCACACCGGATACCACTCCTAAGGCAATCTTCGTTTCTGCCCTCCGCGACATGCCGCTCGCTGCCGATTTCGAGGTAGAACTCGCTGGCAATGAGGAAGCTTTCCAGGCAGGTTTGACAGCCTTGAGCAAGATTGCGAAAACTTATCTTGGCGTTGGAGTTGAGCAGCACAGCAATGCGCTCGGCGAGGCTAAGAACGTGGAAATCAATGTTTTTGATGGTCCTTGTCCTGCAGGTAATGTAGGCGTTCTGGTGAACAACATCGACCCTGTAAACAAGGGCGAGGTGGTTTGGACGGTAGATCCTGCATCTGTAATCTTCTTCGGTCGCCTCTTCCTTACAGGTAAGGTTGATCTCCACAAGAAGGTGGCTGTAGCTGGTAGCGAGATGAAGCAGACTGGTTACGCTAACGTGTTGGTAGGTACACCATTCTCAGCTTTCGTTGAAGCACAGCTGAAGACTACCGCACACGTGCGCCTGATCAATGGCAACCCATTGACCGGTACCAAGACCACCCTGGCAGATTACGTAGGCGGACACACCTCAGAGATCACAGCCATCCCAGAGGGTGACGACTGCGACGAGATGCTGGGCTGGATTCTTCCACGCACCAACCAGTTCTCTACCTCCCGTTCCTATCTCTCCTGGCTCTTCGGCAAGAAGAAGGAGTACAATCTCGATGCCCGCATCAAGGGTGGCGAGCGCCACATGATTATGAGCGGCGAGTACGACCAGGTTCTCCCTATGGACATCTTCGGTGAGTATCTCATCAAGGCAATCATCGCAGGCGATATCGACAAGCAGGAGCAGCTCGGTATCTATGAGGTTAGTCCTGAGGACTTTGCGGTAGCTGAGTTCGTGGATAGCTCTAAGCTCGAATTGCAGAAGATAGTACGTGAGGGCTTGAACACCCTGCGCAAGGAGAATGCTTAGTTTTTAGTACTGTTAATTATTAAAATAATGAGTGCATTAAGAAATTATCTCAATAAGATAAAGCCTAACTTCCAAGAGGGAGGTAAGCTGCATGCCTTCGAGAGCGTGTTTGACGGTTTTGAGAGCTTCCTGTACGTGCCAAATACGACAGCGAAGAGCGGAGCCAGCATCCACGATTCAATCGACTCGAAGCGCATCATGAGCTTTGTGGTAATCGCCCTGATTCCTGCTTTGCTCTTCGGTATGTATAATGTGGGATACCAGAATTTCAAGGCTGCAGGTACACTGGATGCTGCCAGCTTCATCGAGGTCTTCGGCTTCGGATTCCTGGCTGTCCTTCCTAAGTTGCTGGTTAGCTACATCGTGGGTCTCGGCATCGAGTTTGCCTGGGCTCAGTGGAAGCACGAGGAAATCCAGGAGGGTTACCTCGTCAGCGGTATCATCATCCCATTGATCATTCCTATCTCTACACCGCTGTGGATGCTCGCCCTGGCGTGCGCCTTCGCAGTTATCTTCTGCAAGGAAATCTTCGGTGGCACAGGTATGAACATCTTCAATGTGGCTGTAGGTGCCCGTATGTTCCTCTTCTTCTCATATCCATTGGCTATGAGTGGTGATAAGGTCTGGGTGGCTAAGGATGCTATCTTCGGTCTGGGTAACACCCTGCCTGATGGCTTCACAGCTGCTACTCCTCTCGGTCAGCTGGCTCAGGGCAGCATGCCTTCAGCTAGTCTCTGCGATTCTATCATCGGTTTCATTCCTGGCTGTATCGGTGAGACTTCAGTCATCGCCATCGCCATCGGTGCCATCATCCTTCTCTGGACAGGCATCGCATCTTGGAAGACCATGGGCTCTGTATTCGCAGGCGGCATCGTGATGGCGCTTATCTTCCAGGCTCTCGGCATGACACCTATCGCTTGGTATGAGCACATCGTTCTCGGTGGTTTCTGCTTCGGTGCCGTGTTCATGGCTACCGACCCTGTAACTTCAGCCCGTACAGAGAAAGGTAAGTACTTCTACGGATTCTTCATCGGTGCCATCGCCGTTATCGTACGTGTGATGAACCCAGGTTATCCAGAGGGTATGATGCTCGCTATCTTCTTCGGCAACATGTTTGCTCCACTCATCGACTACTGTGTAGTTCAGAGCAACATCTCTCGCCGTGCTAAACGTGCTATTAAATAATGTAGGAGGAATGTAGATATGAAGACAAATTCAAATAGCTATACTATTATCTATTCGGTTATCATCGTGGTAATCGTGGCATTCCTGCTCGCGTTCGTGTCTTCTTCGCTGAAGGCAACACAGGATGCCAACGTGGCTCTTGATACTCAGAAGCAGATTCTGAACTCCCTGAACCTGCGCGACCTTGACAACGCTACTGCGGCTGCCAAATATAAAGAGGTGGTGAAGGACGAGAAGGAGAAGGATGGCATGAAGTATTACGAGTGCGAGATTGATGGTCAGAAGAAGACTGTTTACTCTGTAAAGGGTATGGGTCTCTGGGGCGGTATCTCAGGCTTCATCGCCGTGGATGCCGACAACAACACCATCTATGGCGTATATTTCAACCACGAAGGTGAGACTGCCGGACTCGGTGCTGAAATCAAGGACAACCTGAAGTGGCAGCAGAAATTCCAGGGCAAGAAGATTCACAAGGATGGAGTAGAGGGCATCGCTCTGGGCGTAGAGAAAGACGCTCCTGCCGGCGACCCTAACAATGTGGATGCCGTTACCGGTGCTACATTGACATCCGACGGTGTGGATGCCATGCTCAAGGAAGGTCTTGCTAAATTCATTAAATAATTAAGCGAAATTATGGCATTATTTAGTAAACAAAATAAGGAGGCATTCATCAAGCCACTGAACGGCGACAACCCTGTCCTCGTCCAGGTGCTTGGTATCTGTAGTGCCCTGGCTGTTACTTCCCAGCTGAAGCCAGCCATTGTGATGGGACTTGCCGTTACTATCATCACGGCATTCTCTAACGTGATTATTTCCATCATCCGCAACACCATCCCTCAGCGCATCCGTATCATCGTCCAGCTGGTGGTAGTTGCTGCCCTGGTTACCATCGTGAGCCAGGTGCTGAAGGCTTTTGCCTACGACGTGAGCGTGCAGCTCTCAGTGTATGTGGGTTTGATCATCACCAACTGTATCCTGATGGGTCGTTTGGAGGCGTTTGCCATGATGAACAAGCCTTGGCCTTCATTCCTCGATGGTGTAGGTAATGGTTTGGGTTACGCCCTCATCCTCGTGATTGTGGGTGCTGTTCGTGAGTTCCTGGGCCGCGGCTCTTTGCTCGGTTTCCAGCTGATTCCTGAGGGAGCTTACAACTTCGGATATGTTAACAACGGTATGATGACCATGCCAGCCATGGCATTGATTCTCGTTGGATGTGTAATCTGGGTACATCGTGCCTATATTTATAAGGAGGAGAAGTAAGATGGAGCACGCAATAAGTTTGTTTTTCCGTTCGATTTTCGTCGATAACATGATCTTCGCCTACTTCCTGGGTATGTGTTCATACTTGGCAGTATCCAAGAACGTGAAGACCTCTTTGGGTTTGGGCTTGGCAGTAACCTTCGTGTTGCTCATCACCGTGCCTGTAGATTACCTGTTGCAGACCAAGGTGCTCAGCGCCGACGGCATTCTGGGTGTTGACCTCACTTACCTGAGCTTCATCCTCTTCATCGCCGTCATCGCCGGCATCGTGCAGTTGGTCGAGATGATTGTAGAGAAGTTCTCACCATCGCTCTATGCAGCGCTGGGTATCTTCCTGCCATTGATTGCCGTAAACTGTGCCATCATGGGTGCATCGCTCTTCATGCAGCAGCGCATCCTGATGGATCCTGCCAATACTCAGGCTATCACCTCTGTATGGGATAGCATCGTTTATGCCGTAGGTTCCGGTCTGGGTTGGACTCTCGCCATCGTTCTGATGGGAGCCATCCGCGAGAAGATGCAGTATTGCGACGTGCCAAAGCCATTGCAGGGACTCGGCATCACATTTATCACAGTAGGCCTCATGGCAATGGCTATGCTTTGCTTCTCAGGCTTGAAAATCTAAAATAGGAGGACTATAGATATGGGTAATACATCATTTATATTGGCTAGTATCGGAGTTTTCCTCGTGGTGATTCTCCTGCTGGTTATCATCCTGCTCGTGGCTAAGAAGTATCTGAGCCCTAGCGGAAATGTAAATATCGAAATCAATGGCGACAAGACCATCAACGTGCCTCAGGGCAGCAGTTTGATGACTACGCTGAATGAGAACGGCATCTTCCTGCCTTCTGCCTGTGGCGGTAAGGCAAGCTGTGGCCAGTGTAAGGTTCAGGTGCTCGAGGGCGGCGGCGAGATTCTCGATTCAGAGAAGCCTCACTTCACCCGCAAGCAGATTAAGGACCACTGGCGCTTAGGATGCCAGTGCAAGGTGAAGGGCGACCTGAAGATCAAGGTGCCTGAGAGTGTGATGGGCGTGAAAGAGTGGGAGTGCGAGGTGATCTCCAACAAGAACGTTTCCAGCTTCATCAAGGAGTTCAAGGTGGCTCTGCCTCCAGGCGAGCACATGGACTTCGTTCCGGGTTCTTACGCTCAGATCAAGATTCCTGCATACGACTGCATCGATTACGACAAGGACTTCGACAAGGATCTCATTGGCGAGGAGTACATCGGAGCATGGAAGAAGTTCAACATCTTCTCTCTCAAGGCTCACAACCCAGAGCCTACCATTCGTGCTTACTCTATGGCGAACTATCCTGACGAGGGTGACATCATCACCCTGACCGTTCGTATCGCTACAACTCCATTCTTGCCACGTCCACAGGTAGGATTCCAGAACGTACCAACAGGTATCGCTTCTTCTTACATCTTCTCATTGAAGCCAGGCGACAAGGTAATGATGAGTGGTCCTTACGGCGACTTCCATCCTAACTTCACATCGGGCAAGGAGATGATATGGATTGGTGGTGGTGCCGGTATGGCTCCATTGCGTGCGCAGATTATGCACATGACCAAGACCTTGCACACCACCGACCGTGAGCTGCACTTCTTCTACGGAGCGCGTGCATTGGGTGAGGCATTCTTCCTGGAGGATTTCTGGGAGCTTGAGAAGGAATTCCCTAACTTCCACTTCCATCTTTCATTGGACCGCAAGGACCCAGTGGCAGATGCTCAGGGCGTGAAGTACTACGAGGGCTTTGCTGTTAACTGCATCCGTGATACCTACTTGAAGGATCACGAGGCACCAGAGGATTGCGAGTACTATCTCTGCGGACCTCCAATGCTGATCAAGACCGTAACAGATTATCTGGATTCTCTCGGTGTAGATCCTGAGAGTATCATGTACGATAACTTCGGATAAGTTTTAGGGGTGATTGTCCAGGAAATATACGGAGTTTTTCTGGTCAATTACTCAATTGACGAGCGGCACCTGCTTTTTGCAGGTGTCGCTTTTTCGTTTATTCCGCTTGGAGTTTTAACGAATGGAGGTGACCTTCATTTTATGAACCCCACCAACTTTTTCATGTGGTGGGGTACGGGGGTGAGGCATTTCGACCAAAAATAGCCCAAACGATTATCTCTGTGCTAAAAATATTTGAAATTGTGTTTGGTAAATTCGGAATTTCTTCGTAACTTAGCAGCGCAAAACGTAAAGCATGTAGGAATATGGCAAAAATAGTAAATTTCTATCCTGTAGGAATACAGACATTCTCAAATATCAGAGAGGAGAATTATCTCTATGTAGATAAGACCCAATACATCGTGGATTTTCGAGAGAAAAAATGAAGTACGTCTTTCTGAGTCGTCCAAGGCGATTCGGCAAGTCGCTCTTTGCCTCTACTCTCCAGGCTTATTTTGAGGGAAGAAAGGAACTCTTCGAGGGATTGGCCATTGCTGATTATGAAAAGGATTGGGTAAAGCATCCTGTGCTCCATTTCGACTTGAGCGGTGCCAAGCACTTTGATGCTGATGCCTTGAACAGTTATCTGAATCTACAGCTTTTGCCTTACGAGAAACTTTATGGTAAAGGAGAAGGAGAAATTTATCCTAACGAGAGGCTGGATGGTATCGTGAAGCGGGCTTACGAGCAGACGGGCGAAAAGGTGGTTGTTATCATCGATGAATATGATGCTCCTCTGCTGGATGTGGTGCATGAAAAGGAGAATCTGCAGCCGCTCCGCCGCATCATGCAGAACTTCTACAGTCCTCTGAAAAAGCTCGACCCATACCTGGAGTTCACCTTCATTACGGGCATCACCAAGTTCTCGCAGCTCAGCATCTTCAGCGAACTCAACAATCTCGATAACATCAGTATGTTCGACCAGTATTCGGCAATCTGTGGTATCAGTAAGGCGGAACTTACCACACAGATGAAACCGGATATAGAGGCTTTGGGAGAAGCCCTGGGCATGACGTATGAGGAATGCCTGGCAGAGCTGACAAGATTCTACGATGGTTATCATTTCAGTGAGAAATCAGAGGATGTCTTCAATCCGTTCAGCCTGGTGAAAACGCTGAATGCACGCAAGATAGCTCCTTACTGGTTTGGCTCAGGCACACCAACTTATCTTATCAAGACGTTGCAGAAGTATCACGTCAACGTGATGAATATTGAGAAAATATCATGTGATGTGGATGATTTCGATGTTTTTCCGGAACTGATGACTTCTGCACTTCCAATGCTCTATCAGGGTGGTTACCTCACTATTAAGAAGTATAACCCGATACTGCACCGCTATACTTTGGATTATCCTAATGAAGAGGTTAAGATTGGTATGCTCAAGAGTGATTGGAAGATTGAGGAAGAATAAATAAGATTAAGAATGTCTTAGCAAACTCGTTTAACTCGTATCT
>ENA-OQMX01000065-OQMX01000065.1-human-gut-metagenome-genome-assembly--contig:-NODE-65-length-26478-cov-3.305188_pt1 | contig 26478 bp, 25 predicted proteins | sample MGYA00242622_ERZ504866 | MGnify/ENA primary metagenome ERZ504866 (study PRJEB26092, sample SAMD00036422) | human gut metagenome | host: Homo sapiens | study: EMG produced TPA metagenomics assembly of...
CGGTACGTTCTATCGCGGTGATGCCAAGAAGCGGGACGGCTTTTACCTGCATATCGAGATTACCAACAACAACACAAAGAACAGGACGTTTGACTCCTTTAACGTGCATGCTGCCCAGGGCGATCTTGAGGCAGGCGACCCGTTGTTTACTTCCGGCAAGGCGGCCGTGCTCGACTACGTTGCAAGCGAGGCTCCCGATGAGCTTCACGAGGGCATCGATCTTTCCAAGAGGCCAGATATCGGCCCGGGCGAGACCGTTGAGTACGTGTATTTCTGGGCGCCCAAGACGGCGTACTACGGGCCCATCACTGTCGAGTTCGTAGACGCTTACGCCCCCGCCAAGAATCATGAGGCCATGCACTTTGACACCACGGGATGCGAGACCAAGGAGTTCAAGGCGGCCGGCGGCGTGGCCGATTCTGGCGAGAAGGCAGATTTAACGGGCATCGACTGCGCATCGTACAGCATCGAGGCCGCCGATGGGTACACGCTGGATTCGTCCGACGAAGAGCGCGAAAAGGCAAACTTCTTCCACGACGAGACTGGAGGACGCCTGAACATCAGCATCTTCCCGCGCTCGCCGGAGGAAGAGGTTGCAAGCCTAGAGCAGGTCTACGAAGGCAAGGAGACAACAACCGACCAGGTTGAGTACAACGGCATAACGTGGCTGCGCTTTACCGGTCCCGACAACGGCCATACGCTGTTTGCGACGGCTCCCGCGACGGGCGAGACCGTCCGCGTGTCGATTGGCTGGAAGATCGACTGGGATGCCGCCGTGCCCATGATGGAGGCACTGAAGCTCAAGTAACGCCGCGATTCTTACGTCAGGCGACTCAGGGCTGGCTCCGAGTTATCGGGGCCAGCCCTTTTTGGTGCTCGATGAGCCGAGTCGGCGTCTCTCACAAAAGTAACTAGGAGCTAGCGAGGCTCATCCGAATTGACCTCATTGGCGGTGTCGGTTTCGAGCGCCGTGCGGCGGGCACTGTAGGCGATAAGGCCGACGCCTGCCGCGGCGAGTGCTGCAGCGGCTGCCGTCAGGGGAACGTTGCTGTCTTTGCGAGAAGGCGCCCCGTGGCGGTAGTGCCGTTCAAGGGTCAAAATGTCCAAATTGATCGAGCGAGGCGCCGGGTTCCGGAACGCGTTCGATGCGCTTGGCAGCCCGGTCGCTAACGTAACATGTGGGCAACCAGCTCGGCGCGAGTTCCGATACCAAGCTTGGCATACACTCCTGATAGGCGGTTTTTAACGGTGCCCGGCGATACTCCCATGTAGGCGTGCGTATTTCGGCGTTGGTCCAACCGCGGCAGGCGAGCATGGCCATGGTGAACTCCGTGGTCGTTAAATCGTCGGCCACGTCCTCACCCGAATCGGGGTTGTGGATGCGCCGCCAGCCGTAGCTGAATCGATACGTAATCTCGATGATGCGAGCGAAATCGTCGGGATATTGCGATTTTAAGCATGCCTCGATAAGCCCCTGCAAAAGGCCGTGGTGCTCGCCAATGAGCTCGATAAGGCCGTCGGGGCGCGCAATGTCCCAAGCGGCTCCGAAATGTGCCTTTGCGGCGTCGATGTCCTTGAGGCTCATGCATGCCATGGAAGCCGCCAGGTGCAGGAACAGTTCCGAGATGGGATAGCTTCCCTGTTTCATGATCAGGGCATTTTCCACCATGCCCAGGCTGCGGCCGTATTCGCCGCGCAGATACAAGGCGTGCGCCATCACGTAGCTGGCGAACAGGCGCAGGCCTTCGGGCAGATGCGCCGCAAGCGGATAAAACTCTTCGGCGGAATACGGGGAAGGCAAGTGCAGCAGGACGCTCGCGGCAGAGGCGAACAGGATATGCATGGCGTGGACGGCAGGCGATTCATCGTCAGGTGGCGTATCGAGGATGCCCGCAAGGCAACGGCGGGCATCGGCGATACGGTTGAGCGACAGACTGGCATATCCGCAGATAAAGCATACGGAATAGCGCAGTGCGGGGTCGGTGGCGTCAAGATAGGGGCGTGCTGTCTCGGCGGCGAGTGTGGCCTGTCCGCGAAAGTACAGCGCTTCTGCCGAGGCGATGGTGCGTGAATCGGGGTCGGAAATGCCTGCAACCGCAGCGTCAATCTGCCCCGGCACAAAGGCAGTACACATCAACGGCATGGGGATGCGCGGGTAGCCATCGCAGTCCATCTTCCATCTCCCATCAGGTGGCAACACTAGCAGCAATTGTACTCCTGTTGCTCGGGACTGGAATTTGTGGGTATCGCCTACGATTATGCTGAACGCATAAAGGAAGAGTCCATTGGCGATGCTCTTAAGGTGGCTACCGAAGCCTAGTTGACCTTGGCATAAGGAAAAACTGCCACCCCTGCAAAAAGCTCCGTCGCGGCGATGGGAAACGAACCTCACTCTGCATATAATGAGGGCATATGACAGCGCGTTTGCATATGCGCGGCGCGTTCCATCGAACCGAAAAGGAGCTCTGCATGGATCCCAACAAGCGTCCCGACGATATGGTGCGTATCACCACTCCCGAACTTGCCCAGGCGTTCATTGACGAGCAGGTCACTGCAATCCGCGAGCAGATCGGCGACAAGAAGGTCCTGCTGGCCCTTCCGGTGGCGTTGACAGCTCTGTTGTCGCGGCGCTGCTCATCAAGGCTATCGGCAAGCAACTCATCTGCGTGCATGTGAACCACGGTCTTATGCGCAAGGGCGAGAGCGAGCAGGTCGTCGACGTGTTCCAGAATCAGATGGATGCCAACTTGGTCTATGTGGACGCGACCGATCGCTTTCTGGATAAGCTCGTGGACGTCGAGGAGCCCGAGGCAAAGCGCAAGATCATCGGCGCCGAGTTCATTCGTGTGTTCGAGGAGGAGGCCCGCAAGGTTGGCGACGAGGTCAGCTTCCTCGCCCAGGGCACCATCTATCCCGACATCCTGGAGTCCCAAGACGGCGTGAAGGCTCACCACAACGTGGGCGGTCTGCCCGAGGACCTGCAGTTTGAGCTCTGCGAGCCCGTCAAACTGCTGTACAAGGACGAGGTCCGCGTCGTGGGCCGTGAACTCGGTCTGCCCGAGAACATGGTCGAGCGCCAGCCGTTCCCCGGCCCTGGCCTGGGCGTTCGCTGTCTGGGTGCCATCACCCGCGACCGTCTTGAGGCGCTGCGCGAGGCCGACGCCATCGTGCGCGAGGAGATTGACAACGCCGGCCTTACCATCTGGCAGTACTTCGCCGTCGTGCCCGACTTCCGCGCCACCGGCGTGCGCGAGGGCAAGCGCGCGTACGACTGGCCCTGCATCATTCGCTGCATCAACACCGTCGATGTCATGACCGCCGAGGTGCCCGAGCTCGACTGGGCGCTGCTTAAGCGCATCACCGCCCGCGTCACTGCCGAGGTCCCCGGCATCTGCCGCGTGTGCTACGACCTCACGCCCAAGCCCGTTGGCACGGTGGAGTGGGAGTAAGCTTCTACTCTTTTGGCGAATTACATTGACGGAGAGGGGTCCCGCGCAAACGTGTGCGGGACCCCTCTCGTTTTACTGTTCGGTTAACGCTGCAGATCGTTTTGGAAGGCTTACGAGCATGGTGCTCCCGTTCTCGGAACTTGCTTCGACCTCTACAGCGCCACCGTGAAGCGCCGCAATCTCCCAAACGAGCGCTAGTCCGAGTCCTGCGCCGCCGTATGCCCTGCTGCGGGATTTGTCTAGACGAAAGAACGGCTGGAAGATGCTATCACGGTACTGCTTGGGTATTCCCGAGCCCTCATCTTTGACTCGCAGGAGTACGTGGCTGTCGCTGTCGCAGATGGAGACGTTGACAGTCGAGCCGGGGCGGCTGTAACGGATGGCATTTTCGACCAGGTTAAACACCAGCCGATAGAGGAGCGTGTCGCTCCCGATCACTAAAGCGTCTCCAGCACAATTGAGGGCTATGCCATTATTCTCGGCAAGTGGCGCAAGGTCGGTGAGGACCTCTTCGGACAAGGGGCCAAGTTCAACATCGTCCTCGCAAGGAATGCTGCGGAGCTCACTCATCTCGAGCAATACCTTGGTCATCTGCGACATTCGCTCGGTTTGTTCTTGTAACAGGTCGAGCAGCTCGGCTGTTTCGGGTTGCAAACCGGAGTGCTCGGAGATGAATAGTTCAATCTGTGCCTGCATAAGGGCGAGCGGGGTGCGCAGCTCGTGTGCGGCGTTGCCGGTAAACTGGCGCTGTGCAGAGAACCCTTCGCCAAGACGGGCGATCATGTCGTTGAATGAGGCGCTGCATCGCTGTAGCTCGGTGGGTACATCTTTGCTGAGCTTAATTTCGCTTAGATTGTCAGGCTGCACGCGTTCAACCTGGGCTGCAAAAGCCCGTAGCGGTTTAAGTGCACGGCCGCTCACAAAGTATGCCAGCACGCCGCCAAGGAGTGTGATTCCAGCCGTGATGCACCAGGTTGTCGTGCCAAAAGACTCTTGTGCGTCGTTTACGACGATCGTGACCTTTTCATCGAGGGTCGCTTTCGTTGGATCGAACGCTTGGGGCGAATCTTCGCCGGTTGCGTTAAAGGCCGAGATGTCACTGCCGATGGCATCCATGTAGCGCATGCCCGTATAGCCGACCAGGCAGTTCGTCAGCACGCATGCCGCACACGTGAGCAGTGCCGTCATAATCGTTATGCGCCATTGCAGCGAAAGCCCTTTCATTCTCCATCCTCCATAACGTAGCCCTCTCCAATCCGATTGCGAATCGGGTCGTATCCCAAAGCGCTGCGTAGCTTTTTGCGGAGCGACGAGATATGAACGCGGGTTGCGTTGCTAAAGCTGTTTACGGTGCTATCCCAGACGTGCTCGATAAGCTCCTCTTGGCTTACCGGACGCCCCTGATTAAGCATCAGGTATTCCAAGATTCCCGTTTCATTGCGCGTAAGAGATAAAGCCTCGCTGTCCACGGAAGCGACGCGCGCCTTGGTGTCAAAGCGGAGCTTTCCGCAGGTTAATACTATGTCGCTTTGTGCGAAGCGCCTGAGGGTAAGGCTGCGGATCCTTGCCGCAAGTTCGTCCAGATGAAACGGCTTGGTAAGGTAATCGTTGGCGCCGGCATCAAGTCCGGCGACTTTGTCGGATACTTCGCCACGCGCGGACAAAATTAGTACCTTGGTCTCGCGGTCGGTTTTCCTAAGTTCCCTGAGTACGGTCATGCCGTCGATACGGGGAAGGTTGAGGTCGAGTACCACAAGGTCGAAGGCCTCAACGTCCAGTAGGTCGAGCGCCTCCTGTCCGTCGTGACAGCAGTCGACGCTGTACGCCAAGTTTCGCAAGCTGCGCGCGATTGCATCACACAGCGCCCGCTCGTCCTCGACGATTAAAATACGCATAACAGTCTCCTTGCACATTCCAAATCGCGCTTAACACGGATTTTATAGCCGATATGGTCCAATGGTCGCGTAACGAAAGGAGTGGTCAGGTTGTTCAAAGCGGTAAAACCCGTGGTACAGGTCGCTTTGTTGATCGTCGGAATTGCCATGGTGTGCTTTGGCGTTATGCGTGGCGAGGCAGATGCCGTGCTGGCCAAAGCGATTAGGCTGTGCTTGGAGTGTATCGGAATTGGATAAAAGAGGAAACACTGCGTCGCATGTTTTGGCCCGATTTCGCGGATTCATTCAGGCGGCGGCGACGCTAATTACCAACATTCACCTGCCAAACTTTGCCAAAGGCGGCATCTATCAGGGCGCAGGAAAAACAGTCTGCGTACCTGGGCTTAATTGCTATTCGTGCCCCGCGGCATCGGGTGCGTGCCCCATCGGGTCATTCCAGTCGGTGGTAGGTTCATCCAAGTTCAACTTTTCCTACTACGTAACCGGTACGCTCATTTTGCTCGGCGTGCTGCTGGGACGCTTTGTATGCGGCTTTCTGTGCCCGTTTGGCTGGCTTCAGGAGCTGCTTCACAAGATTCCCGGCAAAAAGTTCTCCACGAAAACGCTTAAGCCGCTCACGTACATCAAGTATGCCGTGCTGCTGTTTGCCGTGGTGCTGCTGCCTGTCTTGGTGGTCAACGATGTGGGCATGGGCGACCCGTTCTTTTGCAAGTACATCTGCCCACAGGGCGTGCTCGAGGGTGCGATTCCGCTGTCCATCATGAATACGGGAATCCGCTCCGCGCTGGGAAAGCTCTTTACCTGGAAGCTCGCGATTCTCATTGCGGTTGCGGTGCTGAGCGTGTTGTTCTACCGCCCCTTCTGCAAATGGATCTGCCCCCTCGGTGCGTTTTATGCGCTCATGAACAAGGTGTCGTTGTTGGGGATTCAGGTTGACCAGTGCAAATGCGTTTCGTGCGGCAAGTGCGCCAAAGTGTGTCTGATGGACGTGGACGTTACGCGTACGCCCGACCATGCCGAGTGCATTCGTTGCGGCAAATGCGTGGGCGCGTGCCCCGTCGATGCTATTAGCTTTCGCTACGGGCTGGGTGTGACGGGCGACAAGCCCACGCAGCCCACGCAGGCCTGCGAAAACAAATAGGTACCTATATAAGTTTCGATATAAACGGAGGAACCATGAAACTGTCAAAAATTGCGGCCTTGTTGATGCTGCCCGTGCTGGCGCTGACTCTCGCGGCGTGCTCTGCCCCCAAGGGCGACGCGAAGGATGCCACGAGCGGCGATGCGCAGATTGCCGAGCTTGTGGCACAAAAGCCGTCGAGCGCCGAGGAGGCGGCCAAGCTGTACCAGCAGCTGCTGCAAAAGGAAAACGAGATCTTTGCGAGCGATAACGCCCTATGGGAAAAGGTGTTCCTTGCGGCCAACAAAGACACTCCCATGATTGAGGACGGCAAGAACTACGGCGACTTCTTGCTCGATACCATCGAGGGCGCCAAGGATCAGTTTGCGGCTGACGAGCTTAAGACGCTTAAGGCCGGCGCGCAGCAGGTCAAGGAGATCGAGGACAAGCTCATGGCGCTGGAGAAGGAGTTCCCCGGATGCGGCAGCACGCCCGGCGAGGGGGAGAGCGTCGATGCCTCGACCGCAGGCATGACCAACGGCGAGAGCGGGGAGACGAAGTTCCCCAGCTTTAAGGGCAAGGACTTGGACGGCAACGATGTAAACAGCGACGAGCTGTTCTCCAAGAACAAGGTCACCGTCATGAACTTCTGGTTTACCACCTGCAAGCCGTGCGTGGGAGAGCTGGGCGATCTGGAGAAGCTCAACAAGGAGCTTGCCGAGAAGGGCGGCCAGGTCGTGGGCGTTAATTCCTTTACGCTCGACGGCAAAAAAGACGAGGTGGCCGATGCCAAGGACGTGCTTTCCAAGAAGGGCGTGACGTATAAAAACATCTGGTTTAAGTCGGACAGCGAGGCCGGAAAGTTCACCTCCAACCTGTACTCGTTCCCGACCACCTATGTGATCGACCAGAACGGCAACATCGTGGGAGAGCCGATCATGGGCGGTATCAACTCTGCTGAGCAGCGTGAGGCGCTCAACAAACTGATCGATCAGGCACTCGCGAAGAGCGAACAGTAGGTTCGAATGCGACAAAGGTGTGACAAAGGGGCAGTCCCTTTGTCACACCTTCGATGTTATGTGCGGGATGGTGCGCCATGCGGCGTGCCGTCCCGTTTTTTGTTCGTTACATTTTTGTTCGTTACATTCCTTGCTGGTACCGGCAAAAAAGCTGATAGAGTAGGTCAAACGCGTTGGATGCGAACGGCGGGGGAGAGGTTGCCGTCCATGCTGGATCTCAGAGTTATTTGCAAAAGGTACGTTACGCAGTCGTTTACGCAGGTAGCGCTCGACAGCGTAAGCCTGTCTTTTCGCGATAACGAGTTTGTAGCCATCCTGGGTCCTTCGGGCTCGGGTAAAACTACGATGCTCAACGTCATTGGTGGACTCGACCATTTCGATTCCGGCGACCTGCTGATCGATGGCATCTCGACCAAGGACTTCAGCGACCGCGATTGGGATGCCTACAGAAACAATCGCATTGGCTTTGTGTTTCAGAGCTACAACCTCATTCCGCATCAGAGCATTTTGGAAAACGTGGAATTGGCGCTTACACTCACGGGCGTGGGACATGCCGAGCGCCGCCAGCGTGCGCGTAAGGCGCTCGAGGCGGTTGGTCTGGGCGAGCACGTTGACAAACGCCCGAACCAGCTTTCGGGCGGGCAGATGCAGCGCGTGGCCATTGCCCGCGCCTTGATCAACGATCCCGAGATTGTGCTGGCTGACGAGCCGACCGGCGCCTTGGACTCAACGACATCCGTGCAGGTTATGGATTTGCTCAAGGACGTTGCGCGCGATCGTCTGGTCATCATGGTCACGCACAATCCCGAGCTGGCGTACCAGTACGCCACGCGCATCGTCAGCCTGGCGGACGGCAAGGTCACCGACGATTCAGATCCCTTTGATGCTACCGAGGCCGCGCGTCGCGAGGCCAAGCCCACGCGCAAAACCTCGATGAGCTTTGTGACGGCGCTGGGGCTTTCTGCCCGAAACCTCATGACCAAGAAGGGCCGTACGGCCATGACTGCCTTCGCAGGTTCGATTGGCATTATTGGTATCGCAGCGATTCTGGCGCTCTCCAACGGCGTAAACGGCTACATCAAAAAGGTCGAGGAGGACACGCTCTCAAGCTACCCGCTTACGATTTCCAAACAAGATTACGACCTGTCGTCCATGATGGGCGGACAGGGGGCTACCGATGAGGAGGTATCCAAGGGCGAGGCCTCGTCCGATGACGCTACCGGTGGCAAGGCTAAGGGAACGGATAAGATTCCCGTGGTCACGGCCGTAAAGGATATGTTCGCAAGCGTTAAATCTAACGATATGACGAGCTTTAAGGCATGGCTTGACGGTGGCGGCGACGGTATCGACAAAGAGGTCAACGCTATCCAGTACGGCTACGGCGTGACGCCGGTTGTCTATCGTTTGAGCAAGGGCGACGAGAGGCCCGTTCGGCTTGTTCCCAACGCTATGACCGAGGCCATGAGCGGAGGCGCAAGCTCGGCGGCAACGGTGAGCATGGATTCCATGGGGACCTCGGTCTTTAACGAGATGATTGACGACCAGAGCCTGCTCGACAGCCAATACGATGTCGTTGCCGGCCATTGGCCCACGTCCGCCAACGAAGCCGTGATGGTGCTTTCGGACCGCGGCACGGTGGGCGACTATACGCTCTATAGCATCGGCGCGCTGGATATCGATGAGCTCAACGACCTGGTCAACAGCGCCATGACGGCCGACGGCAAGGTCGAGACGCCCGAGACCGGCACCGACTTTACCTACGACGATGCGCTGTCCACGACATTTAAGGTGTTGTCGCCGGCCGATGCCTATCGCAAAAACGAAGAGACCGGCATGTGGACCGACATGTCTGGCGACGCCGACTTTATGGCCGCCAAGGTTGCCGACGGTATTGACGTGCGCATTGTGGGCGTGGTGCGACCCAACGAGACGGCCAACGCGAGCGCATTGACTCCGGGCATTGCCTATACGCATGCGCTGACTTGCCAGCTTATGAAGCGCGCCGCCGATTCGCAGATTGTGCAGGAGCAGCTTGCCCACCCCGAGACGGATGTCTTTACGGGCAAAACCTTCGACGAGCTGCAGAGCGAGGCCAAGCAAGGCGTTGATTTGGGTAGCATGTTCAGCGTGGACGAGGCGGCACTGAAGAGCGCGTTCTCGTTCGATACGTCTGCGCTCTCGGGTGCTGCCGGCGGTATGGACCTGTCGGGTCTTGACTTGTCCGGGTTGGATATTGACCTTTCGGGCGTAGGTAAGGATATCGACTTTAGTGACATCATGGCCAAAGCGCCGACCCCAGATTTCTCGGGCATCTTCGACGGCCTGGAGCTCACGCCCGAGCAAATGCAGCAGGTGGGAACGCTTGCCAACCAGCTGTTTGAGGGCTTTTTGCAGTCTGATCAGTTTAAGGCGCTGTCGCCCGAAGATCTTAAGGACGCATCAAAGCTCGCCGCCGCATTCTCGACGTATCTTGAGAATGATGACGCGGCCCAGCAAATCCTGGCCCAGCTAAAAGCGCTGGGCGGCGATGCCCTGTCCGAGCGCCTGCAGCAGGCGATGACCGACTATGTGCAAAAGCAGCTGGCTCCGTATCTGCAGCAGGCTATGGATCAGGTGATGCAGACAATTAGCGAGCAGATTGCGACAACGGTGTCAGCTCAGCTCAAGGCGGGCGCGGCGGGGCTCATGGGCCAGATGGCGATGCAGATGTCTTCGAGTTTTGCCAACTTGGCGAGCGCTATGCGTGTGGATGCGAGTGCCTTTGCTCGCGCCATCCATTTCAACATGGACGCCGAGGACCTGAGCTCGCTCATGACGAGCTATGCCAAGGCGTCAAAGCTCACCTACGACAATAATCTGACCACGTTGGGCTATGCGGATGAGGCGGACCCCATCTCGGTCAAGATTTTCCCGCGTGACTTTGAGGCCAAGGAGCGCGTGCTCGATCACATCGATGCGTACAACAAGCAGGTCAAGGCCGCTGGTCACGATGAGCAGGCAATCTCGTACACCGACTACATGGGCATCATCATGGGTTCGGTGACCGACATCGTGAACACCATCAGCTTGGTGCTCATCGCATTTGTGAGCATCAGCTTGGTCGTCAGCTCCATCATGATCGGCATCATAACCTACATCAGCGTACTGGAACGTAAAAAGGAGATTGGTATCCTGCGCGCGATCGGCGCGTCGAAGCGCAATGTGGCCAACGTGTTCAACGCCGAGACTTTCATCGAAGGCTTCATTGCTGGCGTCTTCGCCATCGTCGTCGTGGTGCTCGTGAGTTTTCCGGTCAATGCCTGGGCGCTTGCGGTCAAACAGGTCCCCAATCTGATGAGCCTGCCCGTGCAGGATGCGCTGGTGCTCATCGCGATTTCGGTGTTGCTGACGGTTGTCGCTGGCCTGCTGCCGGCCCGCAGCGCATCCAAGAAAGACCCCGTGGAGGCCCTACGTTCCGAATAATGTGACAAAGGGACAGTCCCTTTGTCACATTCGAGAAAAGGCGCGGGAAGGGGGTGACCCTTCCCGCGCCTTTTAGTTGTTTTGCCCATCAGCGTGATGCGGATACTTGGATGGGTGTATTCGTCAAACTCATCCTCGGGATCGGTATCAAACGAGTAATACGTTTTGACGGGGTCGTCACTCGTCCTGATAGAGATTCTCTCGTAGAGTGAGCCGTTCAAAAATGCCTGCCTAAACTCTTCGGGGAGCTTCTGCGGTGCTAGGAGCTCGGGGCTTGCGGTCTTGACGTCTATGGTTTGGACAACAGAGGAAAGCGCGTCAAGGTCGAGCTCGATACGGGCAAGGTTGTCCTCGAGGCTCGCGTCGGGGTCGATCTCTGCCGCGTAGCTCACTTCCGTGAGCGTTCCCTTGTTGTCAAAATCCAGGTACGTATAGGTCTTTTGAGTATCGGAGTCGCCGTCGTGCAGATAACCGCGGACGTGATAGCCGTAATCTTGATATCGCTCGTAGGGGTCATCGGCGGACACGTACTCGCATGAGGGCTCTAATGCCTTGCGTGCGATGGCGATCTGCTCGGCCGCGGCCGCGGCGTTCTCCTGCATCTCGATGTTTCCCTGCGCCAGCTGCGGGATATAGGTCGCCGCATACGATCGCGAGGGGCAGCGCCACAAGCGCGACGACCCACTTCTTTGCACGGGGGTACAGACACGCCACAGGCCTCTGCCATAGCCTTCGCGTTTGGCAAAGCTCTCGGTCAAGCACGTCTGCCGCGGTGGCGACGGCGCCTGCGGCAGCGGCGCTTCTGCCGCGTCCGCCCAGGTTGCGCGCGGTCTCGTTGTCGCTGTTCTTGAGCAGGCGCGCGGCGGCCTGCGTGCCAACAACGCCTGCGATTTGTGCCGAGCGGTCTTTCTCACTCTGCTCGACGGCGAGCCGGCGCTGCATTTCCTTCCACTGCTTGCCACGCATGCCAAAGCGCGGGGCGAGAGCGCAGTAGCAGAATATAACGAGCTCGATGGCGGTGAGCACCAAGGCGGTCATCATGCCTGTCTCTTGGAAGCCTTCGTGATGGAAGACGATGTCGTCGATCATTTCGAAAGGAATGATCGATAAGGGCAGCACGAATGCCATGGCAAGCGCCGCGCCGGCAACCTTGGGGCAAATGCAGTATCGCTGGATGCGCTTACGTTCTTGTTCGGAGAGTGTTGCCATAGCTGGTCCTTGGAGTCGTGGCGGTCATTACGGCGCGCGGCGCGCGGGATGTATCAGTCTGAGCTAGCGCTGGATAAGAACATAGAGCAAAATACTCAGCGCGATGAGCAAGATACCCGCGATGTTAAACATCAGCGTGGCAAAGTCGCCCACGATGGGGCGCTCGACATAGCTCTTGTCTGGGCTGCTGGGGTTGTAGTGCACAGTCATTTGGCTGCCGAGGGGCCAAAGCTGCTCTGCGAGAGTATCTAGGCGTGCGATGGGTCCTGTCTGTACGTGCAACCAGCCCTTGGCGTCTTCGTACGCCGCGCTTTGCGTGCGGACGGGGAGTCCCGACAAGCTTTTGGTCTTTACGCCGCGGAATTGTTTTCTCACGTGGTACCGCGTGCCGTCGACGGTGTACTCCAAAACGGGATACATTCTGCCTTCGCCCATAAAGCGGTGGTCAATGACCGTTCCCATGATCATAGCGGTGCAGGCCTTGGCTTTCCTGCGGGCGGCGGCTTTCATGAGCGTGCTCATTCCGATAAGCAGGATGCCGATGCCTCCAACCGAGATGAGCGCGAGCAGGGATATCTGCGACGTGGTCACGGCGTTCTCCTTTGGCGCGATACCGTCATATGTGACTCAGTATAGGGAATCCTGCCATCGATGAGTGCATGGTCATGCGGCTAAAGTGTCTTGACGGCTCGATGGGTTCGCCATTTGCGCCTTCTCCGGTCCATACAAAAAGCTGTACGTCAGCATTCAAAGATGTCAAAAAATGTTGACTTTGGATGTTGACGTACATGTTTTGGAGTGGATGAAAGGTTAGGGTGGCGACTTTGGAATAGGGCAGGCGCTCCTATATCCACTCGATGATGCCGCTTTCATCGTGCTCGCCGCGCCGCCGATTTGTCGGCCTTTGTTGCGTTAGAGGTACCTTGCCGCGAACTTCTCGAGGCTGGCGTTGCTTGCGTTGTTGAGAATGCCGCCGTCAACGATTTTTGCGCCTGGAGCGCTTGCCCTAAGGACCGACGCCGTTTTGCCCATTCCGCTTCCGCCCGAGGTGGCAAATAGGACGATTGTTTTGCCCGTCAGGTCGTAAGACTCAAGGAATGTGTTGATAATCGCCGGCGCCACGTACCACCAGATGGGGAAACCCAAAAAGATGGTGTCGTAGTCTTCGATGTGCTCGACTCTGGAGGTTATGGCAGGGCGGCAGGAGGGGTCGGCGGCCTCGCGCGTGCTGCGGCTCTGTTTGTCGCGCCAGTTAAGGTCGGCGCTTGTGTATGGATTGGCGGGCACAATGGCGAACAGGTCGCTGTCCGTCACGCGAGCCAAGTGGTTTGCAACGTCCATCGTGGTTCCCGATGCACTGAAATATGCCACAAGTGTCTTAGTCATTGGAGTCCCTTTCGTTGCTGCGGTTTAGGCTTTATGGTGAGGTGCTATTAAGTGACGCCTCATGGCTGCGATGCTGAGCGGCTTGAACAGCATCCGGTCGAGGCGCTGCGTAGCCGATAGATGAGATAGTCAAGGCATTCGAGCTTCTGTTGCCCCGCGTGTATGTCGTTGAGCAATTCGCGGCGATGCCGTTTTAGTAGGCAAATGCGCGCGCAGTCGCTGGCGGCCGAGCTGTACAGCTCGATGAGATCTTCGCTGCAGCCCGCGTCGTGTAGGCCGTTGATGATGTTGTCGTTCATGTCGTCACTTTGCGATTTTGACTTTGGTAGTGCCGGCAAGCGGCTTTTCACCGGGACGGGCCTTGGGACCAACGAGCGCGTGCGGTTGATAGAGCTCTTCGAGGAACTCGATCTCGGCGGGGGAGAGCGTTATGTCGAGCGCGGCCACGGCGTCGTCGACGCGCTCGGGCTTGGAGCAGCCCACGATGGGGGCCTCGACGCCACGTGCCCAGTGCCATGCCAGCGCAATCTGCGCCATCGGCACGTCATGATCGGCGGCAATCTTGGCCACGCGCTCAATGACGGGCATGTCGATGGCGCGATCATGGTCGTACTTGTTGGCCATGGTCGTGTCGGTGGTGCCACGTGTGCTCGAGCTTTCCCACGTGGGGCGGCAGAGGTGTCCCGACGCCAGGGGGCTGTATGGCGTAAGGGCCATGTCAAACTGGCGGCACACCGGAATCATCTCCCGCTCGTCCTCTCGGTACAGCAGGTTGTAGTGGCACTGCATGCTCGTAAAGGGCGCCCATCCGTGGTCGCGCGCGACGATCTGCAGGTTGTGCAGCTGGTAAGCATACATAGCGCTGGCGCCGAGCGCGCGAACCTTGCCCTCGCGCACCAGATCATCGAGCGCTTCCATGGTCTCTTCCATGGGAACTCGTAATCGAAGCGGTGAATGATGTAGAGGTCTAGGTAATCGGTGCCCAAGCGCTTGAGCGAGCCTTCGATCTCGCGTTTGATGGCGTCGGCGGAAAGGCCGCCTTCGTTGAAGTGAACCTTGCTAGCCAGCACGACGCTCTCGCGAGCGATTCCCAGATTGCGCAGGGCGGCGCAAATGTACTCTTCGCTCGTGCCAAAGCTGTAGCAGTTCGCGGTATCGATAAAGTTGATTCCGGTGTCGAGTGCGCGTTTGATGACGGCGCGTGTGTCGTCGGGTCCGATGGTCCACTGATGAAAGTCGGGGCTGGGCTCGCCAAAGCTCATGCCTCCCAGGCAGAGTTTAGAGACTTTAATGCCGGAATGGCCAAGGGTTGTGTACTGCATGATGCTCCTATTTCTGGCTCTCAACGTCGGGGTGCCAGGCGGCATATTGCGCAAGCTTCTCGGGCGTGCGCTCATAGAAGGGTTTCCCGCGATCGAGGGTAGCCATGGCGGTCATGTCGCTGTCCGTGAGCTCGAAGTCGAAGACATCGATGTTGTCGGCGATGTGCGTCGGATTCTTGGAGCCTGGAATGACGATATTTCCCTCTTGGATATGCCAACGCATAATGATTTGAGCAGGCGTTTTGCCATACTTGACAGCGAGGTCGCGCACGACGGGCTCGTTCATGATGCTGCTGTTACCGCGCCCGCCGAGCGGGTACCACGCCTGCAATGCAATGTCGTGCTGGGCGAGCAACTTCTTCAGTTCGGTCTGCGGGAAATACGGATGGCACTCGACCTGAATAAGGGATGGAACGATCTCGCAATTTGCGAGAAGCTTCTCGATTTCGTTCTCGTCGAAATTGGAGATTCCGATGGAGCGGAGCTTACCTTCCTTGTACGCGATCTCAAGCTTCTCATAGCCCGCCAAGTAGTCGCCTGCGGGTTGGTGCAGAATCATGAGGTCGATGTAAGGTGTGTTCAGACGCTCGAGCGTTTCGTCGACGGCGGTGTCGCTATTGTAAAAATAGGGCCAGAGCTTGGTTTCGAGAAACACGTTTTCGTGCGGCGAGTCTGATTCGCGCACGCCACGACCCACTGCTCGCTCATTCACGTATGCATTGGCAGTGTCGATGAGCTCATACCCCATGCCGAGTGCGGAGGTAACCGACGATTGGGCATCGTCGGGTTTAAGCAGATACGTGCCAAGTCCTAGCTGGGGGATTTTGATGCCGTTATTGAGCGTGATGTATTCCATGCGCTTCCTTTCTCGATGGTTCTCTTCTGTAACGATAGTTTCGAGATTTGATAATGTATATTGCTTATAGCAACTAGCTAGATATACGGATTATGTATGTGAAACGAATTGGACCGAATGAGGTTCTCCGTTGTGCACGAAGGAGCAAGCATGGAGCTGCGAACGCTGCGTTATTTTCTTGCTGTGGCCCGCGAGGAAAACATGACCGAAGCTGCTAACGTGCTACATGTGACGCAGCCCACGCTCTCGCGCCAGATAGCCGATTTGGAACGCGAGCTGGGCGTGGAGCTGTTCGAGCGCACCAATCGATCGTGCGTGCTCACGAGCGATGGCATGCGCTTGCGCCAGCGTGCCGAGGAGATTGTCTTGCTGGTGGAACAGACCGAGCTAGAGTTGGCGGATCGGGAGCTCGGCATTGCGGGCGTTATCCGCATTGGCGCCGGCGAAACCAAATCGATGCGGCTGGTGCTTGATGCCTTTGCAGAGCTGCATCGGAATTATCCCGGAGTGACGATTGAGCTCTACACCGGTAATGCCGATGCGGTGGAGGAGCGTTTGGAGCGTGGCCTGCTCGACTTTGCGTTGTTGCTGGAGCCCGTTAACGTCGAGAAATACGAATGGATTCGTATGCCCGAGGCGGATCGAGTCGGTGCTGTTGTTGCCGCGAGCGGTCCATGGGGCGGCCGGGACGTGCTGGCGCCTGCGGACGTGGCGAATATGCCGCTGCTGGTGAGTTCGCGCACCTCGAATCGAGCGCTGGACCTAGAAGCGTGGTCGAGTGGCGTCCTTAGCGTCGATGAACTCAACATCGTGGGGCATTTCGACCTGATCGGCAACGCGTCGCATCTGGTGCGTTCGGGCGCTGCGTGTGCGGTTAGCATTGGAAGCTTGCTGCAGATAGATGAAGACAGCGATCTGCGTTTTGTCCCATTTGAGCCGCCGCTTACCATTGCGTCGTATCTGGTATGGAAAAAATATCGCCTGCGTTCCCGCGCCTGCGAAGAGTTTCTGAACCGTTTGAATAGGATGTGACAAGGGGGCAGTCCCTTTGCCGCATTGATCTGAGAGTAGATGTTGATGATTCTATCGCTGGCCCCTATGGAGGGGATTACCGGGCATGTGTTCCGTCGCGTGCACGCGGAGTGCTTCGGTGCGCTCGATTGCTATTACACGCCGTTCTTGCCGCCGCCACGGGTGGGAAACCGCTTTGGTGGCAAGGCGTTTAAGGAGGTCGACCCTGTCAATAACCAGGGGCTCAACGTAGTGCCTCAGCTGATGTCCAAGAACGCGGACGAGTTTGTGTGGGCGGCACAGGTGCTCGCCGACATGGGTTATCGCGAGGTCAATCTCAACTTGGGTTGTCCTTCGGGAACGGTTGTCGCCAAGGGCAAGGGTTCGGGTTTCTTGCGCAATCTCGACGAGCTCGAGGTGTTCTTGAGCGACGTGTGCGAACGCTCGCCGTTGCCGGTGTCGGTCAAGACCAGGCTGGGGTTGGAAAGCGACGACGAATACGAGCGTGTGCTTGACCTCTATTGCCGCATGCCGCTGGCAGAGCTGATCGTGCATCCGCGCGTGCAAAAGGACCGCTATGCGGGTTCGCCGCGCAAAGAGTTTTACGGCGAGACGCTGGAGCGGGCGCCGTTCCCGGTGGCCTACAACGGCGACATCTTTGATCTTGAGGAGATGGATGCGCTGGTGGAGGCCTATCCCGGAACGCGTCACGTAATGTTGGGGCGCGGCTTGCTTGCGAACCCCGCGCTGGCTCGCATGGTTAAGGGCGGCCCTACTGCCACGGCTGCTGAGCTGCAGCGCTTCCACGACACGCTGTTTGCGGCATATGCGGAAGAGATTGGCGGCAATGCGGTCTTTCGCATGAAGGAGTGGTGGTTCTACGCCAAATGCGCCTTCGCCAATCCCGCTAACGTTCACAAGATCGTGCGCAAGACCAAAAAGGTCGACGAATACCGCGCCGCCGTCGAGCGCGTCTTTCGCGAGCAGCCACTTGCGCCCATAGCCCGCTTTCACGGCTAGTTAGTCGTTGGGGACGTTCTTTAACGACTAGTCATTTAAGAACGTCCCCGATGAATATGTTGCACTAGAGCAGGTTCTTCTGTACCCATGCGATGATGTAGCTCGACTCGTAGAGCGGTTTTCCGTCGATAAACAGGCAGGGAACCTGGCGCTTTCCGCCGACGGCGATGAGCGTCTGCTCGGCTTCGGGGTCGGTCGAGATATTGCGCTCGGGAATGGTCACGCCGTTATCGGCCAAAAAGCGCTTGACCTTTATGCAATACGGGCAGCCGGTCATAACGAATAGCGCAAGCTCATGATTAGTAGCCATAGGTCTCCAATCGGTTGCAGTTTTGATTGAAATACCCAAAGCCGCCGCGGTCTATGCGCGGACCAGTGACGACTCGATGGCCTGGACCAGAAACGCCGTGGCTCCGGTGCCGCAGGGCTTGTCGTAGTAGTCAACAAAGCGCTGGTCGGCCAGATAGCCGTGGGCGAGGCCCAGGTATTCTTCGTCTTGGGGCTCGTGTCCCCAGTTAAGGCCAATCCATCGACGGTGCATCGTGACAAGCTTGCGGGCCTCGTTGCTCTCTGGGTCGCCAATGCCCATGGCAATCGAGAGCTGGCCCAGAATAGCGCGTTCAAGTTCCTTCATGTCGTTCCATGTCTCGGGGTCCATGTCCAGCAGCGCTTCGTTTGCCGCGTCGATGGTCTCGTCGCCATAGCGCGCCCGTGCCTCGGCGCCGTAGCGCTCTCGTTTTCCTGCACGGAGCGCCAGCGCTCCAGTTGCGGCAGGACGGCGCCCATGAGCGAGACGGCTTCGTCGAGTGACATGCCGGTGTTTTGCGCCAGGCGCGGGGCACAGTCCTCGATCATTGCCTCCATCGTGGTGTCGTAGGTGTACTGGCCGTGGTCGTAGCACCACTTGCAGTAATGGTCGGTCGCGGCGCCCGTGGCATCGGTGCCGCAGTCGTCGGGCGTGAGTATCATGCCGCAGCTCTGGCAATAGCGCTCGGGCATTTCGAGCAGATGAGACAGGGGCTCGCCGGTCACAGCGGCGATGAGCTTCATCATGTCGATGCCCGGTGTGACCTCGCTACGCTCCCAACGGCTGACGGCTTGGCGTGTGACGAAGAGCTTGGCGGCGAGCTGCTCTTGGGTAAGGTGATGGGCGTGACGGACGGCGATGAGCTTTTCTGCAAAGGCCATAACGGCTCCTTTCTGCTGGTTGATGGCTTAAGCATACGCGGCAGCAGGCGCCCTTCCAAGCAACCGTTGGTTGCACGACGGGGGGACCGCGGCGAAGAATTGCACGCAACGCCCCACACCTCCATGCCGTACAATGACCGGCATGGAACCTATCGCACACATACATACCGACCTGCCGCAGAAGTTCGGCATTCCGCGCAACAGCTTTTTGGCGCCTCATCTGCAGGGACACATCGTCTTTGAGCCGGAATTTGCCTCCAATGCAGCGGTTGAGGGCCTGGACTCCTTCTCTCACCTATGGCTGTTGTGGCGCTTCGAAAACGGAACGCCCGGCGGCACGGCAAACGACATAGCTGCCGATGCCAAGTCGCAGGACAGGTCTGGCACCAACGTCAAGTGGTCGAAGACCGTGCGCCCGCCGCGTCTGGGCGGAGCCGAGCGCGTGGGTGTCTTTGCCACGCGCAGTCCGTTTCGCCCTAATCCCATCGGGCTCACCTGCGTTAAGCTCGACCGCGTGGAGCTTACCGACGACGGCCCCATCATCCATGTGCTGGGGGCCGATCTGCGCGACGGCACGCCCATCTACGATATCAAGCCCTACATCCCGTTTGCGGACTGCCACCCGGATGCGACCGGCGGCTGGATTGAGGGTGCTCCGTGGCAAGAGCTCGATGTTGAGTTTCCACAAGCGCTGCAGGATATGGTCCCGCCCGCAAAGCTCCCCGGCTTGGCCGAGGTTCTTCGCCAAGATCCGCGCCGCGCGGGCAGCAAGCACGAGCCAAACCGCGTTTACCACTTGGCCTACGCCGGACTCGACATATCTTTTACGGTCGATGAAACCCAGCTAACCGTAGTCGCCGTCAACGACGCGTAAGGCTAACCGGCCATCCGTCTGCACCCGTCAAATTAAGCGCCAAACCCCATGCCAAAATCGCCTACGCTGGTGGACAATAACGCCTATCGAAACAGCCTACTTTGCACGGGAGCTCAGCATGAAATACGACTTTAGCTCGCTTATCGACCGCCACGGCATGGACTCCATTGCCGTTGACTCTTGGGGCGAGATCCCCGGTATGGCCCCGAACGCACCCGACGAGGGCTTCGACCGCATACCCATGTGGGTGGCGGACATGAACTTCGCCACGGTGCCCACGGTCCAGGAGCACATTATTCAGCGCGCCCAGCATCCCATGTTTGGCTACTTTAACCCGCGTCCCGAGTACTTTGACCGCATCATCGAATGGCAGAGCCGTCGCAACGGCGTTGAGGGCTTGGCGCCTGAGCATATCGGCTACGAAAACGGCGTGCTGGGCGGTGTCGTGTCGACGTTGCGCGCGTATGTCCAGCCAGGCGATGCTGTGCTGGTCCATAGCCCCACCTACATCGGTTTTACCAAGTCCATCGAAGCCGCGGGCTATCGCATTGTCCACAGCCCGCTTAAGCTCGACGATCAAGGCGTGTGGCGTATGGACTTTGAGGACATGGAGCGCAAGCTCGCCCAAAACCACATTCATGCCGCGGTGTTCTGCTCGCCGCACAATCCCTGCGGCCGCGTATGGGAGCGCGACGAGATCGAGCGCGCTATGGACATTTATCGCCAGCACGATTGCGTGGTGATCTCGGACGAGATTTGGTCCGATATCATCCTGCCGGGGCACAAGCATATCCCGACGCAGTCGGTGAGCGAGGACGCCCGCATGCGCACGGTTGCCCTCTATGCGCCCAGCAAGACGTTCAACCTGGCGGGCCTGGTCGGCAGCTACCACATTGTCTACAACGAGACGCTGCGCGACCGCGTGTGCGCCGTGTCCAACAAGACTCACTACAACGAGATGAATGTCCTCTCCATGCATGCGCTTATCGGTGCCTACCAGCCGCAGGGCTACGAGTGGGTGGACGAGCTCAACCAGGTGCTTGCCAGCAATATCGAGTACTTCTGCGATTACGTGGACGAGCATTTTGAGGGCGTGTCCTATTCGCGTCCGCAGGGCACGTACATGGTGTTTCTGGACTGCACCGAGTGGTGCCGCGAGCATGGCCGCGATATTCAGTGGTTGCTCGACGAGGGGGCGCGCGTGGGCGTGGGGTATCAGGACGGCCGCCCGTTCCACGGGCCCTGCCACATTCGCGTGAATTTGGCGCTGCCGCTTTCGCGCGTAAGGGAAGCGTGCGACCGCTTGGACCGCTACGTTTTTAATGCACGGTAAGTGAGCACTGCATGCGGGGCCTTCTGCCAAGCCGGCTGGAAGGTCCCGCATGGTAAAACGTCTGTAACCATTGGGCGCAGACCTGCTGCGGAGGTTTATTTTTCTTGAATCTGCTTGCCGCAAAGATGCTCAATCGTAATCTCGTAGAGCTGGACGCCCTTAATGTCCTTGGCGATTTCCTCTTCGACTTCTTCGGCAGAAGGGTAGTACTTAAGCGCGAGCTGGCGAACTTTATCCTCGATAAACGCGGGGGTGTCATTCGCCAGGCGACAACGGCCAAAGACTACGGTACTCATAACGTAGGGAGCCCAGTCACCGTCCTTGTACCACTCGTTGCCGTAAACGGTAAAGCAGACCTTGTCATCGCGCTTGAGTGCGTCGACCTTGTGGCCAGCCTTGGCGCCATGGAAATAAATCTTGTCGTGCTCGGCGTCAAAGAAGTAGTTGACGGGAATGGCGTACGGGTAGCCATCGTCGCCGTTGACGGCAAAGACGCCGCGCTTGCAGGTAGCGAGCAGTTCGCGCGCTTCCTCGTCAGTGATGGCGCGTTTCTTTCGACGTAAGGGCCTAAACATCGTTGGTTTCCTTTCTGGTCGTGCGTGGTGATTGAGCACAAACTATAGCGAAACGGATCCGTTTTTCTTGATGCGGGCGAGTATGTTTTTGAGCTTGTTAAAGTCGAGCGGTTTGGACAGATGGGCGTTCATGCCGGCATCGTGTGCCGCCTTGGCGTCCTCGGCAAAGGCGTTGGCGGTGAGCGCGATGATGGGGATATCGGCTGCATCGACCTTCTCGCTCAGACGAATCGCGCGGGTTGCCTCATAGCCGTCCATGCCCGGCATCATGATGTCCATCAGAATCGCATCGAAGCTGCCGGCGGGATGTGACAGGTACAGATCGACGACTTCGTTGCCATTGGCGGCGCAGGTGACCACGACGCCCTCGGATTCTAGCAGCGTCTGGGCAATCTCGGCATTCAATTCGTTGTCTTCGGCGAGCAACACGTTCATGTCGGCGAGCGAGCAGTCGAGCACCCTCTCGACCGTATCTGCCCGCGCCTGAGGGTTCTTGTCGATATCGAGCGGAATCTGGACGTTGAACGTACTCCCCACGCCAACCTCACTCGAAATCTCAATCGTACCGCCCATCAGTTCAATAAGCGACTTGACGATTGGCATGCCCATGCCGGTTCCTTGGAACTTGCTGCGCGCATCGTCACCTTCTTGGGCAAACGGCTCATAGATATGCTTTAAAAACTTGGGAGTCATGCCAATGCCGGTATCCGAAACGCTAAAGCAAAAGAGCGCGCGCCCGTTATCGAGTGGCTTGGTCTTTGAGCTAAAGGTGACGGAGCCGCCGTGCTTGTTGTACTTAATGCTGTTGTCTAATAGGTTGATCATGATCTGTCGGATATGGGTGGGACTGCCGATCATGTATGGCCCCGTGGCGTACGGCAGACTATTGTCCTGCATGGTGATGCCGTTACTGGACGCGCGGAGCTTGCACAGCACCAGCGTATTATCACAGAGCTCTTTGAGGTTAAAAGGCGTATGCTCCAGTGTTAGCTTGCGGTCTTCGATTTTGCCCATCTCGAGGATGTCGTTGATCAGCGAGAGCAGGTGATTGGCGGCAACGCGCGCCTTGGCACGGCTCTCGCGGGCGACCTGGATATCGCCTTCCTTCAATTCCTCGATCTCGATAAGGCCCAGGATACCGTTGAGCGGCGTTCGGATGTCGTGGCTCATGCGCGTGAGGAATGCCGTCTTAGCGGCGTTGGCAGCATCGGCTTTTTTGCGCTCGGTTCGAGCGCGCACGAGCGCCCAGATGAGCAGGACGATGCCGACCGACAACATACCGATGAGGGTAGCTGCAATGGCGGTGCGGTTGCGATAAAGGAATTGAAGCGTGTTGGATTCCTGGGCCGTGTACGACGTGGAGGAGAAATTGCTTGCGGAGAGCGATTCTCCGGCATTGATGATGCCCTTGTTGATGATTCCCAGCAGCTCGGGCTTTCCGCGCGAAATCCAGCACGAGAGCTCACAGGTGTCAGGGAGCTCGACCGTCTCGCAGTCCTCGAGATCGTAACGGTCACCGATGGTTTTTACGCGTGAACTGGGAGCGACGATGCAGTGCGCCGTTCCCTTCCTGAGGGCGTCGAACGCTTCATCGTCGGATTGGTATTCGGTTACGGTCGCTGTGGGGAACAGGCTTTCAAGTGCATTTTTGTTGACAAACGATGATTTGGTACAGGCGATGTTCTGAAGGTCTTTGTTCAGGTTGCTGCCGGTGTAGATGGCGGTGAGGGATATGGTCCCCAACGATATCGACTGCACAACGCCTGTTTGCTCGGCAAACCAGTAATCTCGGTATACCGGCAGCGCAACGTCTATGCTTCCCTTTGACAGGGCCTTTGACATCATCTTGTAGCTATCAAAGGCGACGGTTTTGACCGTAATGCCAAATTTATCGTGTAGCGTCGTCGCAAGCGAGGCGAGCGACCCTTCCATTTCGCCGTCGTCATTTTGCGTGCAGTAGGGGAGTTTGTTTTTAAGATAGCCGATCGTGATGGTGTTGTCGTTTGCTTTGAGCCAGGAGCGCTCGGGGCCGGTGAGCGATGATGAGCCGCTGTTTTGGGCCGAGTAATTCGCCTTGACCTCGTCGTTATAACGTGGGTTGACGCGGGCGATTGCCGTCATGGCGGCATTGATATCGTTCATCAGGTCGGGGCGGCTTTTGGGGACGGCAAAATAGTAGTCACTCGAGCCAACGTAGAACATGGGCGACGCATCGGGTGACGAGATGGTGTCGTTCATGATGACGGCGTCGACTTCGTCGTTTGCGAGTGCGTCAAAGAGCATGGAGCCTCCGTCATACTCCCTGTATGTGCAGGTGATTCCTTCGTTGGCGAGCCACTGCTGGCCAACGAAGGTTTGCATAACACCGGAGTTGCAACCGATGGTAAGGCCCTGGAGCGCTTGGAGGTCACCCTTGGCCAGGTCGTCGCGATCGGGCTTGGCGTAGATGTAGTAGCGCTCGGTGCCCTCGGGGTTCGAGGAAAAGAGCAGCTTTTGGGTGCGTTCCTCGGAGTAGGAGATGTTGGGCATGAGGTCGATTTCGCCTGCCTCGAGCATGTCCATAAGCTCGGTGAAGGTGCCGGAGACGTATTCGTACCGCCAGCCGGGCGTGTAGTACGACAGGGTCTGGAGGTACTCGTAACCCCATCCCGATAGACGCTCGCCGGGGGTGCCGTCCTGGAAGCCCTCGTTGTTGACGAGCCAACCAACGCGGACCGTCTTGACTGGCTGGCTAGAGTCAGCGGCAAAAGCCTGGACAGGCGCGATAGAACTCAGCACGGCAAGCGCGGCGAGCACAATGGCCAGGGCGCGACATATAACTGAACGAAGGACAGTGGCAGCTCTCACATGCAATCCTAACGAATCGAGACATTACCGCATAAGGATACCAGCCCAGCCTGCCCAGGCGGCAGCTGGTAGTCATTGGGGACGTTCTTAAACGACTAGTCATTGGGGACGTTCTTGTTTGACTAGTCATTTAAGAACGTCCCCAATGACTAGTTTCGTTTGCGGGAGAGGCGTGGGACAATACCGAGCGAATGTGATTGGACGTCTGAGAAAAGGGGTCGCGATGAAAAAGCTCAGGACGCTTGCTGATGTTTTGCGCCAGGCCGGTTTCGTGCGTATCACGGGCCTGTTCCTCATCTTCTATCTGCTGTGCTCGACGGCCGTCTGGTTGTCCGAGCCCACGACCCTTACGTTTGGCGATGGTCTCTGGTTTAGCTTTGAGACGGTCTCGACCATCGGCTTTGGCGATATCCCGGCCGAAACGCCGGTCGCCCGCGCGATTACCGTTGTCCTGAGCGTTATCAGCATCTTCTACATTGCCATGCTCACGGGCGTGGCGGTGAACTACTGCAATACGCTCATCAAGATGCGCCAAAAGGACACCATGGCGCGCTTTATGGACGATCTGGAGCATTTGGAAGAGCTCGATCGCGACGAGCTCGCCGATCTTTCGCGTCGTGTGCGCGAGTATCGTCGACGCCAGCGCTAGAACGGGCGCTGCGCGTCATGACGAGGGGGACTGAATATGAATATCACGGTATACCTGGGCGCCAGCGTTGGTAACGACCCAGCATTTCTGCCTGCGGTGCAAGAGCTGGGCAACTGGATTGGCTCCAACGGGCACGCGCTGGTATACGGCGGGTCCAAATCGGGCCTGATGGGCGCGCTCGCCGATAGCGTACTCGAGGCAGGTGGACACGTGACGGGTGTTGAGCCGAGCTTTTTTATAGAGGCCGAGTTTCAGCACGACGGCATCGATGACCTCATCGTGACGAGCGATATGGCCGAGCGTAAGGACAAGATGATCGAGCTCGGTGATGCGTTCATCGCATTTCCGGGCGGCACGGGCACGCTCGAGGAGATTGCCGAGGTCATGTCCGCGGTGTCGTTGGGGCACCTGAGTGCTCCGTGCATCCTGTATAACCTTGACGGTTACTACAACGACCTCAAGGCGCTGCTCGGGCACATGATTGATAAGGGGCTTTCGAGCCCGAGGCGCCAGCAAGGCATCTACTTTGCCGACGATTTGCGCGAGATTGTCTCGATTATCAACGGATAAGTCTTGAGCCTGCCCCACTATGACTCCCAATGGTGCCGTTTGTGGCGCAGATGGTTGGCTTGTCTGGGCAACGCTCGCTCTACAATAAAACGTAATTATGTCGACTTTGACCGCGGGAGGACCCGATGGACAACCTTGCCAAACCCACAAACCGCGCGCTGTTTTTAGTTAGCGTTGCCGTGACCGGTGCGTTCGCAGGTGCCGCGGTCTGGCTGTTCTTTTTTGCGATGGAGCACGGTATCGACTATCTGTGGACCGAGATCCCCCACATGCTGGGCGCGGCGTCGCCCGAACTCGCCAGCGGCCCGTTTGGCTTTTTGCCGTACCCGTTTTTCGTCTGCCTGCTGGGCGGCCTGTTAATCGGTCTGTACGAAAAGATGACAGGCACCAAGACCGATGACCTCAACCAGGTGATGGCTAAGGTTAAGCAAGACGGGCGCTATCCGTACGACAAACTGGGCAAGCTTTCGCTCGCGGCATTGCTGCCGCTGCTGTTTGGCGGAAGCATTGGACCGGAGGCCGGCCTGACCGGCGTTATCGCTGGTCTGTGCAGCTGGGTCGCGACCGCATGCGTCGCTTTGGCGCCGAGTTTAGGGAGCTTACGCTGCTGGGTACCCAGGCTGCCCTGACGGCGCTCTTTACCGCGCCCGTCTTTGGCTTTGTGGCACCGCTTGCCGGTAGCGCCGATGGCCA
>ENA-OQMX01000067-OQMX01000067.1-human-gut-metagenome-genome-assembly--contig:-NODE-67-length-26413-cov-3.604961_pt1 | contig 26413 bp, 25 predicted proteins | sample MGYA00242622_ERZ504866 | MGnify/ENA primary metagenome ERZ504866 (study PRJEB26092, sample SAMD00036422) | human gut metagenome | host: Homo sapiens | study: EMG produced TPA metagenomics assembly of...
TTTATCTTATCGCCGTTTTTCTTAACAACATCCATCATATTGATGGCGATAACTACCGGAATACCGAGCTCTGTGAGCTGAGTGGTCAAGTAAAGATTTCTCTCAAGGTTGGTACCGTCTACGATATTGAGTATCGCGTCGGGTCTTTCACCGATAAGATAGTTTCTTGCGACGACTTCTTCCAAGGTGTAGGGTGACAGTGAATATATACCGGGCAAGTCGGTTACTGTTACACCGTCGTGCTTTTTAAGCTTACCTTCTTTTTTTCAACGGTAACGCCCGGCCAGTTACCTACGAACTGATTGGAGCCGGTAAGTGCGTTGAACAGCGTTGTTTTACCGCTGTTAGGATTTCCCGCAAGGGCAATTCGCAAATCCATTAGTATGTTCCTTTCTTTCATGATTAGCATTTGCTAACCAACTGTTCTGAAAAAACGGGAGAAATGTTCTCCCTTTTATTCTGCTTCGATTTCAATCATTTCGGCATCCGCCTTACGAATCGAAAGCTCGTAATTGCGAACCGTAACTTCAACCGGATCACCGAGCGGTGCAACTTTACGGATATAAACCTCGGTTCCCCTTGTAAGACCCATATCCATAAGTCTGCGTTTAACGGCGCCCTCACCGTGAAGCTTAACAACCTTAACGGTTTGACCGACTTTTGCATTACGCAAAGTTTCCATAGTTCTTCCTCCTTCTGCCATATTGAATATGATACGAAACAAAAAATCAAACCATGATTTTTTGTGCCATTTCCCTGCTTACTGCAACTCTTGTCTCCTTGACATTAACAATTACGTTACCTGCCATGGAGGTTATCAGCGTAGCCTCGCCGCCTACCACAAAGCCGAGATTTTCAAGGTGTTTTTTCACCTCGGGACTGCCTCCGATATGCTTTATAATATTTTTCTCGCCGATATCGGCAAGTGTTAAAGGCATCATTTAACATCCCTCATCACTACATTAAATTAAGTTAGTTAAAACTAACCGAATGCTTTTTAATTTGGTTAGCTCTCGCTAACCGCATAAATATTAGCACCGGCTAACTAAAAAGTCAATGCTTTTTTCGGAAAAATCAACCATATATTTTAATTTCAGCAAAACGCAATATAAGTTAGAGTGTGCTAACTATATTGCTGTGCAAATTCGACAAAAACAAAGCTTGTACGCAAAGCTCTGCCATGTGCAGAAATTCGGTATGAAGAAAGCCGAAAAAAGGGAATGTAAAAAAGCTTTTACATTCCCTTTGCTGTATTTTTCGATAAACGAAGTATGTATATGCCTTATCAGTTGTTGATAAGCTTGTCTTCGTTGTTCCAGGTGTAGAGCTTTCTTACCTCTGCGCCTACTTTTTCCGACGGATGCTCCGCAGCGAGCTTTCTCATAGCCTTGAAGTGAACCTGACGGCCTGCCGGTGACATGTCGAGGAGGAATTCCTTGGCAAAAGAACCATCCTGAATATCGGAAAGGATCTTCTTCATAGCCTTTTTGGTGTCTTCGGTAACAATCTTGGGTCCGGTGATGTAATCGCCGTACTCAGCGGTGTTGGAGATTGAATATCTCATACCTGCAAAACCGCTCTGATAAATAAGGTCAACTATGAGCTTCATCTCATGGATGCACTCAAAGTAAGCGTTTCTCGGGTCATAGCCTGCCTCACAAAGAGTCTCAAAGCCTGCCTGCATAAGAGCGCAAACGCCGCCGCAAAGGACAGCCTGCTCACCGAAGAGGTCGGTTTCGGTCTCGGTGCGGAACGTGGTCTCAAGAAGGCCTGCTCTTGCGCCGCCTATTGCAAGACCGTAAGCAAGTGCCATATCAAGAGCCTTGCCGGTGTAATCCTGCTCAACAGCTACAAGGCACGGAGTACCCTTGCCTGCCTGATATTCGCTTCTGACGGTGTGACCGGGAGCTTTGGGAGCTATCATTGTAACATCGACAAACTTCGGCGGCTTGATGCATCCGAAATGAATGTTGAAGCCGTGAGCGAACATAAGCATATCGCCCTCTTTAAGGTTGGGCTCGATATCCTTCTTATACATATCTGCCTGAAGCTCATCGTTAATAAGGATCATAATAATGTCGGCTTTTTTTGCAGCCTCGGCAGCGGTATAAACCTCAAAGCCCTGCTGCTCTGCCTTAGCCCATGATTTACTGCCCTCATAAAGGCCGATGATAACATTGCAGCCCGACTCCTTTGCGTTAAGAGCGTGAGCGTGACCCTGGCTGCCGTAGCCGATTACGGCGATGGTCTTACCGTCGAGTAAGGACAGGTTACAGTCTTTCTCATAAAACATTCTTGCTTCTGCCATAATTTTTCCTCCTGAACATTAACAAATATTTATATTTTAGTTGTACGACATCTGTAAGTCGTTGTCATACAACCATTATAACGCGAAAACAACGGTTGTCAATACTTTTTTTCATTTTCTTCCAGAGATATTTGCTCCGTGAGCAACGCATGGTGCAAATGTATGGTAACTGCGCTTTTAAGAGCCACCGCGTCACGCTTTTCAAGAAAATCCATTATAAGTATATGATCTTTGTACGCCTGTTCGGCTATCATATCAAGATTGAAGTTGAGGGCAAAGGTTTGCTCTATGGTCTCGGTAAGTATTGGCATAAACCGACTTAAAAAGTCATTATGCGACGCCTTTAATATTGCGCCGTGAAAAGCCGCCTCGGAGTCTATTCTTCGCTTGCCCTGCGGGTCGCGCAAAAGCTCGCGTTGGCAAATGTCACCGAGACGCAGTATCTCCTTTATCTCGTCCTCGGTAGCTCTGCGGCTGGCAAGAGCCGCCGCCTCCGGTTCAAAAATCATACGCGTCTCATACAGGTCTCTCAGCGTTATTTTGAGCTTTGAAAACTCCTGAAAGTCTATGCTTCCTTCGGCATATTGATTGAGCGGCTGTGCCACAAAAGTACCGAGCCCGCGCCTGACTTCAAGCAACCCGTCGGACGCAAGTATGCGTATTGCCTCACGCAGGGTTGTACGGCTTATGCCGAGCTTTGCGGAAAGCTCGTTTTCGTTGGGGAGCTTTTCACCGTATTTGTAGATATGCTCCTTAAGTATCATCTTTTGCAGCGTTTCGGCAGTTCTCTGCGACAGGTTTTCTTTTTGCATAACGGTCCCCGATCTCCTGTTGGAAATTTACATTTTAATACTACAACATCCGCGAAAAAAAAGCAACCGAATTTACTTAGCACTTGAAAACAGTTCTAAAAGACGATATAATTTTATCAGATTTATTTCTTCGGAGGAAAATTATGGATTTACGAAGCAAAAATGTAACACAGGGTGTAGAGCGTGCTCCGAACAGAAGCCTTTTCTACGCCATGGGATATACAAAGGAAGAGCTTGAAAGACCGCTCATCGGCGTTGTTTCGGCACACAGCGAAATAGTTCCGGGTCATTTTCACCTTGACAAGCTTACAGAAGCAGTTAAAGCCGGCGTGAGAATGGCAGGCGGCACACCCGTTATGATTCCGTCAATCGGCGTATGCGACGGTATAGCGATGGGTCATATCGGTATGAAATACTCTCTGCCGTCACGCGAGCTTATCGCCGACAGCGTTGAAACCATGGCTATGGCTCACGGCTTCGACGGTCTTGTCTTGGTTCCGAACTGCGACAAAATAGTCCCCGGAATGCTTCTCGGCGCACTCAGGATAAACATCCCCACGGTAGTCTGCTCCGGCGGACCTATGATGTCGGGTCTTGTTGACGGCGTTGAAACCTCGCTCTCTAAGATGTTCGAGGCTGTCGGCGCGTGCAAAGCAGGCATTATAGACGAAGAAAAACTCTGTGAATTTGAAAATAACACATGCCCCGGCTGCGGCTCATGCTCCGGAATGTATACCGCAAACAGTATGAACTGCCTTTGCGAATCACTCGGAATCGCGCTTCCCGGAAACGGCACCATACCCGCCGTTCACGCAGGCCGCACACAGCTTGCAAAGCACGCCGGAATGGCGATTATGGAGCTTGTGAAAAAAGACATTAAAGCCCGCGATATTATAAATGAAAAGGCGCTCCGCAACGCGCTCGCCTGCGATATGGCTCTCGGCTGCTCCTCAAACAGCGTTTTGCATCTGCTTGCAATCGCAAAAGAGGCAGGCTGTCCCATGGACCTCAAGGTATTTAACGAAATGAGCGCAAAGGTGCCGAATTTATGTCACTTGGCACCCGCAGGCCCCACACATATGCACGACCTCAACAACGCAGGCGGCGTAAGAGCGGTTCAGGCGGAGCTTGCTAAGAAAGGACTGCTTGACCTCTCGCTTATGACCGTTACCGGAAAAACCGTAGGTGAAAACATAGAGGGAGCATACATAAAGGACACAAACGCGATACGTCCGATAGACAATCCCTATTCAAAAACCGGCGGCATAGCGATTCTTTGGGGCAATATAGCAAAGGACGGCTGTGTCGTAAAACGCAGTGCGGTAGCACCCGAAATGCTCGTTCACACAGGCCCGGCGCGTGTATTTGACAGCGAGGATACAGCAATTAAAGCAATTTACAACGGCGAAATCAAGGACGGAGATGTTGTTGTAATCCGTTACGAAGGACCCGTAGGCGGCCCAGGTATGCGAGAGATGCTCAATCCCACCTCGGCACTTGCCGGTATGAAGCTTGACAAAACGGTTGCCCTTATCACGGACGGAAGATTCAGCGGAGCTTCAAGGGGTGCTTCGATAGGCCACGTTGCTCCCGAAGCAGCCGCAGGCGGTGAAATCGGCCTTGTAGAAGAGGGCGACATCATTGACATTGACATTCCTGCCGCAAAGGTAAATGTCAGAGTATCCGACGAGGAGCTTGCAGAGCGTAAAAAGCACTATGTTCCTCATGAGCCTAACGTCAAAACAGGCTGGCTCGCAAGATACGCGTCGCTTGTTTCCTCCGCCAAGGACGGCGCCGTTATGAAATTCTAAGCAAACAAAACAAAGCTCCGCCAAAGAAAATTCTCTGTGCGGAGCTTTTATTGTATAAACAAAAAGAGTCAATAGTCAAGAGACTACTGACTCTTTTATTTATACGGACACTTTAACTATTTGTCGCAATCCTCAATAATCATATCATCTATCGTTTTGCCTGCCGGTATAAGAGGAAGCACCTTTTCGTCTTTGGGTATAGCGCAGTCAATCCAAACGGGGCACTTATCCTCCTTAAGTGCCTTTTGGAATACGTCGTTAAACTCGGCTAAAGTATGCGCTCTGTAACCCTTTCCGCCGAAGCCCTCTATTACCTTAACATAATCGGTTTTGCGGTGCGGATCGGTCTGCGAATAGCGTTTGCCGTAGAATGCGGTCTGCCACTGACGAACCATACCGAGAACCTCGTTGTCAAAAATCACGGTTATTATCGGCAAATTATAGCTGACTGCGGTGCACGCCTCATTCATATTCATATGGAAAGAGCCGTCGCCCGTGATATGTATAACTCTCCTATCGGGGAACGCAACCTTAGCGCCTATTGCCGCTCCGTAGCCGTAGCCCATAGTGCCGAGACCGCCGCTCGTCAAAAACGAACGCGGATCGGTATGCTCCAAATACTGAGCCGCCCACATCTGGTGCTGGCCGACATCGGTAACATAAACAGTATCCTTCGGTACATTTTCGCAAATCGCCCTTATAAGCTGATGCGGTGTAATAAATTTGTCGGAATCTACCGGATGATAATCGCTGTTTTTGTATTCGTCAAGGGTTTTAAGCCAATCGGTCCGGTCGCTTTGCTTTACGTAATGTAAAAGGTCCATAACGATAGTCTTAACATCGCCCACCAAAGCGTGATCGACTTTAACGTTTTTATCAATCTCACTCAAGTCAATATCAATCTGTATTACCTTTGCTTTATGAGCAAAACGATTTGTATTGAGAGCGACTCTGTCGGAAAATCTCGTGCCTATCGCAACAAGCACGTCTGCTTCGTCAATAGCTTTATTGGTAACAAAGCTGCCGTGCATACCGACAAGGCCGTAATTCAGTTTTTCGCTGTAGCCGAGAACTCCCGCCGCCATAAGCGTATGACAGCACGGCGCGCCCGTTTTGTTTACGAGCATACGCACAAGGTCCGAGGCCTCCGACGACACCACGCCGCCGCCTATTTCTATAACCGGTCTTTTTGCCTTGTTTATAAGGGCCGCAGCCTTTTTGACCTCGTCCTCATTTATTACGGTATTGTCAATTATAACCTCGGGAGCAGCTTTTTCGTATTCGGTAATCGCCGCCGTAACGTCCTTGGGTATATCAACAAGTACGGGACCTTTCCTTCCGGAATTTGCTATTTTAAAAGCCTCTCTGAGCGTCGGAGCAAGTTCCTTTATGTCGCTGACAAAAAAATTATGCTTTGTAATAGGCATTGTAATGCCTGTAATGTATACTTCTTGGAAAGCGTCCTTACCTATATAAGATGTTCCGACGTTGCCTGTTATGGCTACCATAGGTATGCTGTCCATATATGCCGTGGCAATTCCCGTAACAAGGTTTGTGGCGCCGGGACCGCTTGTCGCAATTACAACCCCCGTTTTGCCGGTTGCCCTTGCATAGCCGTCAGCAGCATGGGACGCGCCCTGCTCGTGAGCTGTCAGGATATGATGAATTTTATCTCTGTATTTATAAAGTGCATCATAGATATTGAGTACCGCTCCGCCGGGATAGCCGAAAATTGTGTCTACCCCCTGCTCTATAAGCACCTCAGCGATTATATCCGATCCGTTAAGCTTCATCTTTTTCTCCTGCCGATAAATAGATTTAAAATATATTTTATATCCGTTGTCGATAAATGTCAATAAAAAGACTGTATATATCGCCGTTTCGCGCACAAAACAGTCTTACAGCCGCTTTGATTTGCAGCTATACGACAAGGCTGCCGAGAACTTCGCCTACCTTACCGTGAATAACAAGAGAAAACTCGTCATCTCCTACATTTGCATCGCGGTTTATGAGTACCGAATTCCTACCGCGAAAATATCTTATAAGCCCTGCCGCAGGATAAACGGTAAGCGACGTTCCGGCAACAATTAGCATATCGGCGTTCATAATATGCCTTACGGCACCGTTAACCGTGCTTTCGTTGAGCGGCTCCTCATAAAGCACAACATCGGGCTTTATGATGCCTCCGCAGGTGCAATGGGGAACACCTTTACACGACAGCATATCTGTAAAGGCGTAAGCCTTACCGCATTTCATACAATGATTATAATAAACGCTGCCATGCAGGTTATAAACATTTTTGCTTCCGGCTTTTTCGTGAAGTCCGTCTATATTTTGCGTTATTACCGCTTTTAATTTACCTTTTTGCTCCATCTCGGCAAGCTTCAGATGCGCGATATTCGGTTTTACATCGGGATTTAACAGCTTATCTCTGTAAAACCTGTAAAACTCCTCGGGATGAGACATAAAATACGAGTGACTGAGGATAACCTCGGGCGGCACGCTGTAATGCATATTGTAAAGCCCGTCGGCCGAGCGGAAATCAGGTATTCCGCTCTCGGTAGAGACGCCCGCTCCGCCGAAAAACACCACGTAGTCGCTCTCGTCATACATTTTTTGAAGTTTTTCCGTATTCGTCATTTTTCCGCTCCTTTGCCGTATTTCCTTTTTTATTGTATTATATTAACTTTTCAAGTAATTTTCAATGAATTTTGCCTTGTAAGACGCACTATATTTCACCGTTTTTTTAAAACATTGATTTTATATTCAAAAAAGTGCTTAAAAGGGTTGACAAACAGCCGAAATGAGCCGATAATAATAAGGCTTAAAGCAAATAAATAAATATCGGTAGGTAAGGCTCCCACAGGGATACGGGCTGCTGCCGCGAAAAGTGGAGACACTGTAAGCAGGTCAACAGGCCACATCGAAAAGTAAGGTGTGTTCTAACGCAGTTTCATCGCCCTCTGAAGCTAAAGCTTGAACGAAATATTTTTATCAATTCCGCTCATATCACCTATCGATATGAGCGTTTTATATTGTGAGGTGAAAAATAATGGACGCAGGAAGCGCAAAAAGTGCAAAGCCCAAGCCGCGATCTATCGGCTGCGTGAATAGCATAACGCCTTTGGCGTTCATTGTTTTATTCACATAAGAGCTTTGCGCTTTGTTTCCTATGATAAGACAAAAACGTAAAAGGAGGAAGCAAGGTGTACGATAAGGTCCTTGAATTATTAAAAGAAAAAAATTATTCCGAGCTCAAAAAGCTCCTCTCCGATATGAACGAGGCGGATATCGCATCAATACTCACCGACGTACCGGAGGAAACGCTGCCGCTTTTATACCGTATATTACCGAAGGAGCTTGCGGCAGACGTGTTTGTAAATATGGATTCGGACGCGCAGGAGATACTCATAAGAGCCTTCAGCGATACCGAGCTTAAAGAGGTTCTCGACGAGCTGTATGTAGACGATGCCGTTGACATCATTGAAGAAATGCCTGCAACGGTGGTCAAGAGAATACTGCAGCACACCGATCCGAATATCCGTAAAAGCATAAATGAAATACTCAAATATCCGGAGGACTCTGCCGGCAGCATAATGACTATTGAGTATGTTGACCTCAAAACATACATGACGGTTGACGACGCTTTTACGAGAATCAGGCGCACAGGCGTAGACAAGGAAACCATTTATAACTGCTATGTAACCGATGAAAACCGCAAACTGCTCGGCGTTGTAACCGCAAAGAAGCTGCTGCTTTCCGAAAAGAGTGAAAAAATAGCGGATATAATGGAAACAAACATTATATCCACAAACACATTAGCGGACCAGGAAATAGTTGCCGAAAAGTTCCGTAAATATGACCTTTTGGCAATGCCGGTTGTCGATCAGGAAAACCGTCTCGTAGGTATAATCACCATCGACGACGCCATGGACGTTCTTCAGGACGAGAACACAGAGGATATTGAAAAGATGGCGGCTATAACCCCCACGGACAAGCCGTATCTTAAAATGAACGTCTTTGAGATTTGGAAAAAGCGTTTCCCGTGGCTCTTGCTTTTGATGGTATCCGCAACCTTCACCGGAAAAATAATAACGCATTTCGAGGACTCGCTTCAGTCCTGCGTCATACTCACGGCGTTTATCCCGATGCTTATGGATACAGGCGGAAACGGCGGAAGTCAGGCGTCGGTAACGATAATCCGCGGACTCTCGCTCGGCGACATTGAATTCAAAGATATTTTCAAGGTTATCTGGAAGGAATTTCGCGTATCGATACTCTGCGGTCTTACACTTGCCACTGCCAATTTCATAAAGATGATGATTATAGACAGAGTAACGGTGCTTGTAGCCCTCACGGTTTGCTTAACGCTTATATTTACAATAATGCTCGCAAAATTCGTAGGCTGCACACTACCTATACTCGCTAAAAAAATAGGCTTTGACCCGGCGGTAATGGCAAGTCCGTTTATAACCACAATAGTTGACGCCCTGTCGCTTCTCATCTACTTCAACGTGGCGGAAGCGGTGCTGAAGCTATAAAAAAGGAACAAACAAAAAAAGGCTGCAATGCAGCCTTTTTATTTGCTTGATTTTAGATTCAGTGCTCTATCCAATCTCTGGAGCGCTCTACGGCTCTGAGCCATCCGTGATAAATCTCGTCACGTTTTACAAGCGGCATCTGAGGCTCAAATATTTTGTCTACCTCTCTTATGTTCTCAATTTCGTCGAGATCCTTCCAAAAGCCTACCGCGAGTCCGGCGAGATATGCCGCTCCGAGAGCCGTAGTCTCAACGACCTTAGGCCTGTTGACCTTTGTTCTTATCAGGTTTGCCTGTATCTGCATCATTATATTGCTGACAGACGCGCCGCCGTCAACGCGAAGCTCGGACAGCTTAATTCCCGAATCCGCCTTCATGGCTTCGAGCAGGTCTGTCATCTGAAAAGCTATTGCCTCAAGAACGCTTCTTGCAATATGCTCCGCCTTAACGCCTCTTGTAAGTCCCACAATCGTGCCGCGCGCATACATATCCCAATACGGAGCGCCGAGTCCCGTAAACGCAGGAACAAAATAAATGCCGTTTGCATCGTCAACACTCTCCGCAAGCTCATCGCAACGGCGTGCCGAGTCAATGAGACGCAAATCGTCTCTCAGCCATTTAATAACCGAGCCCGCATTAAATGCCGAGCCTTCAATCGCATAATTGACCTTACCGTCAAGGCCCCACGCCACGCCGGTTACGAGGTTGTTTTTGGACTTCACCCTGTTTTCGCCCGTATTCATAAGCAAAAAGCAGCCTGTGCCGTATGTATTTTTTGCCTGACCTGTCTTAAAGCAGCCCTGGCCGAACAGAGCGGCAGGCTGATCGCCTATTGCGCCGGAAATCGGAGTTCCGACTATATCCTCAAAGCCGAGAAGCCCGGGAGCTACCGTTCCGTACACCTCGCTCGACGGCTTAACCTCCGGCAAAATTGACATCGGAATGTCAAGCTTTTCGCAGAGATAAGGGTCCCACTCAAGCTTATCAACGTCAAAAAGCATTGTTCTTGACGCATTGGAATAGTCCGTAACATGAACCTGACCTCCGGTCAGATTCCATATAAGCCACGTCTCTACGGTTCCGAAAAGCAACTGCCCGGCATCGGCAAGGATTCTTGCTCCGGGGACGTTTTCCAGCACCCATTTGATTTTGGTGGCAGAGAAATAAGCGTCCACAACAAGCCCTGTATGCTCCTTTATGTAGTCACAAAGCTCCTTGTCTTTTTTTATTTCCTCGCACATCTCCGCCGTCCTGCGGCACTGCCATACTATCGCATTGTAAATCGGCTTGCCCGTACCCTTATCCCAAAGAATGGTGGTTTCGCGCTGATTTGTAATTCCTATCGCGGCTATATCCGATGAAATCACCTTCTTTTGAGTTATTACATCGGTAACCGCCTGGAACTGCGAATACAGTATCTCCATCGGGTTGTGCTCCACCCAGCCCGGGTGAGGATAGATTTGATTGAATTCATACTGCGCCTTGGTTACAATATTGCCGTGCTTATCAAAAAGATGGCACGCGAGCTTGTCGTACCCTGATCAAGCGCAAGTACATAGTTTCCCATTTTATACACCTCTGCAATTCTCCGTGAAACCGCACGGAGTTTTTTATTATTTTAACGGTTTTCCTTTTTTGGCAAGAGACCTTGATTTTTCATCCTCCGCAAGGTCATACAGCCTATGGAAATTAAAGGTCTTGTTTCTCCACGCAACACCGTATGCCGCTTTTCTGAGCTTACTCGGATTTGCTTGCTTTAACGTAGCATAGCGAACCTCATATATATTCAAAAGGTCATAGTATTCCGGCAGGCTGTTCAAAAATCTCTCATAGCTTCTGTCGTCCTTATCCGACCACGCAGTCTCGGCTATCGCCGCAATACGTGGGAACACCATAAAATCAAGCGATTTTATACTGCTTATGTGCTCTGTCCAAATAACCGCTTCTGTCCCCAGAAGCTCGCCGTAAACAGGCTCCGGGGCATATTCATACGTCTTTTTGAGATTTATCATACTGTACGGCAAATTAAGATAATAATGCGGCGAGGACGAATTTATAAAAGCTCTGCCCATTTTGCCTTCTCGACTTACGACTTTGCCGTTCATATCTTTATCGCAAACCTGCCAAATTATATTTTTATCAAGCGGTTTTTCTTTGTCGCTCCCGTCGCAGCTGCGTATTATCGCCTTTCCGCCGTTTTTCTCAATATGAGACGCTATCTTGTTCATAAACCAAGTGTATAGCTCTTGCTCGTCTTTGAGAGACTCGTCCTTTATGCGCTTTTGGCAGTGCGGACATATGCTCCATCTCATTTTCACGGCGTCATCGCCGCCTATATGAATAATCTTATCGGGGAAGAGCTGCATTATCTCATCCGTAACTTCGTATACGAATTTAAGCGTGCTGTCCTTACCGGCGCACAAAATGTCGTGCTTAACGCCCCAGCTCGACGCCACATTCCGCTTTTGCCCGAAGCAGGAGAGTTCCGGGTACGAAGCTATTGCCGCCACCGTATGCCCCGGCACGTCAAATTCCGGAATAACCTTTATAAAGCGCTTGCGGCAATACTCTACAATATCGCGTATCTGCTCCTTGGTATAATATCTTTTGCCGTCATTTGTTTTTCTGTCGCGACGGCGGCGGTGCGAGCCCTTTTGCGTAAGCATCGGATATTTATCGATTTCAATGCGCCAGCCCTGGTCATCGGTAAGATGCCAATGAAAAACATTCAGCTTGTGAAGTGCCATAAGGTCTATAAGACGTTTTATCTCGCTTGTCCGCCAAAAACGGCGACTCGAGTCAAGCATAAAGCCCCTGTAAGGATAGAGAGGCTTATCCTCTATATACATATCGGGAACGGTGCCATCGCCCTGCAAAAGCAGCTGCTTTAGGGTTTGCAAGCCGTAAAAAATACCGCACTCGTTTTTTCCGTAAATATATATGCGCCCGTCGCGCGAAATAAGCGTATATCCCTCTTCGCCCGCAACCTCGCTGCTTTTAACAAGCTTTATCGAGACATCGTCCGAAATCTCACGGTGAATACGTATGTCAAACTGCTTTTTGACAAAATCGCGAAATTCCGTGGTAAAATCCGTTTTGGTTACGGTAGTATCCGGCGAGAGCGAAAATGACGGTTTCCCCTTTGATATTATTATTTGATTCGGTTGAGGGATTATATTAAACACAATTATCCTCCGGAAAAGATTTGATTTTGCACCGTCAGGTACAAAAAGCAAGAAAAAAGTGCTTTTCGGGCAGCGCACGAAGCATGCCGCTTCATCTTATACATTATATCAAAAAAGCGTGATAATAACAATACCGTTTTTCGTAATTTTGTATAAATAACAGCGAATATCGCTTCAATCAGCCGCTTTCTGTCGTGATAATCGATAAAACAACGATAAAAGGGTTAATAAAATGCTTTTTGTATTTTTTGCATTTAATATTGAAAAGGTCGAGAAATTCTATATAATATATAAAGACAGTATCCATGATTTAAGACGGCAATACCGCACAACGAAAGGCTGATACAATGAATATTTACGAAGCAATATCCTCACTCGTTTTTTACGGAGAAAAAGAGGGACTTATAGAAAAAGAAGATGAAATTTACACGAGAAACCGGATAATGACCGTACTCTCTCTTGACTCATTTGAGGACGCGGAGCCGAAAAAGGACGCCGAGCTTGAAGACATACTCTCGGTAATATTACAATACGCCGAAGAAAACGGGCTTTGCGAAAGCTCGGTAGTTTACCGCGACCTGTTTGATACAAAAGTGATGGGCACGCTTGTTGCAAGGCCGTCCGATATAATCGCCGAATTCCGTAAAAAATACAGCGTATCTCCCGAAGAAGCCACATCATATTATTATCATCTGAGCAGAAAATCGAATTACATAAGAGAATACCGTATTAAAAACGATATTAAATGGATAACAAAGACGGATTACGGTGACATAGATATTACAATAAATCTGTCTAAGCCCGAAAAAGACCCCAAAGCCATAGCCGCGGCTCTCAAATGCAGACAAAGCTCATACCCGAAATGTCAGCTTTGCAGGAAATGAGGGATACGCCGGCAGAGTCAACCACCCGGCGCGCGAAAACCATCGTATTATCCCGGTTACAATGGGCGGCTCGCAGTGGTATTTTCAATATTCTCCGTATGTTTATTATAATGAGCATTGTATAGTATTTAACGGAGAGCACACGCCGATGAAAATCGACGAAGGCGCTTTTTTAAAGCTTTTTGATTTTGTAAAGCAGTTTCCGCATTATTTTGTCGGCTCAAACGCCGATTTACCGATAGTTGGCGGCTCAATACTTACACACGAGCATTTTCAGGGCGGCAACTATACCTTTGCCATGGCAAAGGCACCTATCGAAACAGAGCTTTCCTTTGCCGGATACGAGGATGTTTCGGCAGGCATTGTAAAATGGCCTATGTCGGTAATTCGTCTGTCGGGTAAGGACCCCGAGAGAATATGCAGCCTCGGCGGAAGAATACTTGCGGCTTGGAGAAATTACACCGACGAGGACGCATTCATTTTTGCAACCACCGACGGTGTTCCCCACAACACAATAACGCCGATTGCACGCAAGCGCGGCGAAAACTTCGAGCTTGACCTTGTTTTACGCAATAACATAACCACAAAGCAGTATCCTGACGGCGTTTATCATCCGCACCCCGAATATCACCATATAAAGAAAGAAAACATCGGTCTTATCGAAGTTATGGGACTTGCCGTTTTGCCTGCAAGGCTTAAAACCGAAATGGAGCTTTTAAAGGAGGCCATGCTTTCTGGCACGGATATAGAGAAGGACGAGAGAATAGCCAAGCATAAGGCGTGGGCCGAAGCGATAAAGAACAAATATGACATAACAGAGGAAAACTGCGATGACATATTAAAGCACGAAATAGGCGTTGTCTTTGCGGCCATTCTCGAGCAATGCGGCGTTTTTGCCCGAACCGAAAAGGGAAAAGAGCAATTTTTGAAGTTTGCGGATTCCGTAAAATAAACTTTTTAAAACTTTCAAAATTCTTGTTGACAATCCGGCAATTCGGTGGTATTATACAAACATTCTAATTCCTACGGGTTTAGTATAGATTGTTCGAGAAAGGAAATCGGTATGAAGTTTTTGACCGGCGACATTATGATAATGCAAGAGATGCGCATGTGCTCCATGTGCTTCATGCGTTATGCCCGAAACGGTCATTCACTTTTCTGTAAAGCCTGATTTTTTATCATTGCGTTAAGGCAGCGGAAGGTAATGACCTCCGCTGTTTTTTTATTTCAACGAGAGGAGCTTTATTATGAGTCTTTGCAGAGGCTTTAATATATTAAGAGACGATCGAATGTGCTTTGGGAAAATCATCTGTCAAACACAGATTTTAATCACGCATCATTTCTAAATAAATATAATTTTCAATAAAAAGGAGATAAATCCATGAAAAAGTCAATAAAAAAATCTTTGGCATTAGTTCTTGCGCTTGCAGTTCTCACCGCAATCGCTCTCACAGGCTGCGGCAATTCAAAAAGCTCTAAAATACAGATAGCCGTTCCCAACGACACAACAAACGAAGCACGCGCGCTTCTGCTTCTCCAGGAAAACGGCGTTATAAAGCTCAGAGACGGCGCAGGCATTACAGCCACTAAAAACGATATTGTTGAAAATCCGCACAACGTTGAAATAGTAGAGGCCGAAGCAGCTCAGATACCCAACGTATTAAAGGATGTTGACTACGCCGTAATCAACTCAAACTACGCTATAAACGCAGGTCTCAACCCCGTATCGGATTCGCTTCTTATAGAGGGCTCCTCCTCGGCTTACGGCAATATTCTCGTAACTAAGCAGGGAAATGAAAATTCGCCTATAATTCTCGCTCTTGCAGCAGCCTTAAAGAGCAAGCAGGTTGCGGACTTTATAAGCGACAAATACAACGGCTCGGTCATCAGCGTTGTTGAAAATCCCGGTGACGGATACGACCCGAACGTTGACTATGACGCACTTAAAGACACAACTATAACCGTTGCGGCTTCTCCCACACCTCACGCCGAAATTCTCGAAGTTGCAAAGCAGATTCTCGCCGAAAAAGGCATAGCTCTCAATATTCAGACCTACAACGACTATGTAGTTCCCAACACCGTTGTTGAGGACGGCACCATAGACGCAAACTACTTCCAGCACACTCCTTACCTTGACAACTTCAACGAAGAAAAGGGCACTCACCTTGTGTCTGTCGGCGCAATCCACGTTGAACCGATGGCTCTTTACGGCGGCAAGCAGACAAATCTTGACGCTCTCGGTGTTAAAGGCAAATAATAAGGCTAAAGGGGAAATTATCCTTGATTGAATTAAAAACGTAAGCAAATCGTTTGATACCGCCGAAGGCAAGGTTGACGCGCTGAAGGACGTCTCAATAACAATAGAGGACGGCGATATATACGGTATCATCGGTATGAGCGGCGCCGGGAAAAGCACGCTCGTTCGATGTATAAATATGCTTGAAAAGCCCACCTCCGGTGAAGTTATCGTGAACGGCAAAAGACTTGACACGATGTCTCCGTCTCAGCTTCGTGCGGCTCGTCGCAACATAACGATGATATTTCAGCAGTTCAACCTTTTAATGCAGCGCAACTGCTTAAAAAATGTGTGCTTTCCGATGGAGCTCGCCGGAGCAAGCAAAAAGGATGCACAAAATCGCGCAAAGGAGCTTTTAACCCTTGTCGGACTTCCCGACAAGACCAAGGCTTATCCGGCTCAGCTCTCGGGCGGCCAACAGCAACGCGTTGCAATAGCGAGAGCACTTGCGACAAATCCAAAGGTTTTGCTCTGTGACGAGGCGACAAGTGCACTCGACCCTAAAACCACGAGGCAGATACTTGAACTTATACGCGACATAAACAAAAAGCTCGGCATAACCGTTGTAATAATAACCCACCAGATGAGCGTTGTTAAAGAGGTGTGCAATCACGTTGCGATACTCGACGACGGTATTATTGCCGAAGAGGGTCTTGTTTCCTCTGTATTTACCTCTCCGAAATCCGAAGCCGCGCGCCACCTGGTATTCCCCGGCGGCGAGGATATGACGGTATCGGATCCGCTGCACGAAAGACGCTTAAAGCTGACATTCTTAAATGTAGCCGCAACGTCTGTACCGCTTGTGGCAAGACTTGCCACCGAAGAGGGCATCAGCGCAAATGTAATTTCCGCGACAACGCAGAAGCTTTCGGACGAAATTTACGGCAGTATGCTGCTCGGTATTCCGAACAGTCAATTTGACAAGGCAACCGCTTTTCTTAAAAACTTTGAAAACATTAAGGTTGAGGAGGTGAGCGCAGATGACTGACGGACTTTTTACGGCGGAGTCAATGGCAGAGCTTTTGACCGCGTTTAAAACGCAGTTCCCCATGGCGATATGGGAGACATTTTACGTTACGGTGCTGTCAACCGCACTCTCTCTTTTAATCGGGCTTCCGCTCGGCGTTTTGCTTGTAGCCGGTGAAAAAGGCGGCGTACTTCCCCTGCCGAAGCCGGTGCTGTCGATACTCAATGTCATAATAAATCTTCTAAGATCCATTCCGTTTTTGATACTTATGATAATGGTATTTCCCCTATCGCGTGCGCTGATAGGCACTACCGTAGGAACCACAGCCACAATAGTGCCGCTTGTTGTTGCCGCGTTCCCGTTTGTTGCAAGGCTCGTTGAGAGCAGTCTGCGCGAAGTAGACCCGAATATAATTGAGGCGGCGCAGAGTATGGGTGCAAAGCCCATGCAGATAATCTGCAAGGTGATGATCCCCGAAAGTATCCCCTCTCTTTTGCAGAATGTCACAATAGCTCTCACTACAATACTCGGCTATTCCGCAATGAGCGGTATCATAGGCGGCGGCGGACTCGGTAAAGTCGCAATTGATTACGGCTATTACCGTTATAAATATCTTGTTATGTATGCTGCGGTAATACTGCTTATAATACTTGTTCAGATATTCCAGAGCGTCGGCACACGCCTGGCTTTAAAGAGCGATAAAAGGCTGAAAAAATAAAATATCGAAGTTTCATCACTTCAATTACGACAAAAGGCAACCAAAACAATAAATTTCGGTTGCCTTTTTACTTTGCGGTAAAAAAAATCGCACGACAAGGAATTACTTCTTTGCCGTGCGATTTTCATTTGTTATTTACAGCCGGTGGCTTTTATCAATACATTCCGCCGCCCTGTGCAGCCATAGCAGCAGCCGCAGCAGCATCAGCCTTCGGATCCGGAATATCGGCTACGAGAGACTCTGTGGTGAGTACCATAGCGGCAACGGACGAAGCGTTCTGAAGAGCGGAACGTGTTACCTTAGCGGGGTCAAGAATACCTGCCTTAAACATATCGACATATTCTTCCTTAGAGAAGTTAAAGCCGTAGTTCTTCTTGCCGGAACTCATGATTTCGTTTACGATAACAGAACCTTCAAGGCCTGCGTTCTTAGCAATCTGACGAACAGGCTCTTCAATAGCCTTGACTACGATGTTAACGCCTGTCTTAAGGTCAGCATCGTCTGTGTCAAGGAGCTTCTTAACAGCCGGTATAGCATTGAGAAGAGCAACGCCGCCGCCTGCTACGCAACCCTCTTCAACAGCTGCTTTTGTAGCTGCCAAAGCATCCTCGATGCGGAGCTTCTTTTCCTTCATTTCTGTTTCGGTTGCAGCACCTACACGGATAACGGCTACGCCGCCTGCAAGCTTAGCAAGTCTCTCCTGAAGCTTTTCCTTATCGAACTCTGAGGTTGTAACTTCAATCTGAGATTTGATCTGTGCAACTCTGCTCTTAATGGCTTCCTTATCGCCGGCACCGTCAACAATGATGGTGTTCTCCTTAGAAACCTTAACCTGCTTAGCACGGCCGAGCTGATTTATCTGAGTATCTTTAAGCTCAAGACCGAGGTCGGAGGTGATAACCTCGCCGCCTGTAAGAGTAGCTATATCCTGGAGCATTTCCTTTCTTCTGTCGCCGAAGCCGGGAGCCTTGACGCATACGCAGGTGAATGTGCCGCGGAGCTTATTGACAAGGATTGTGGAAAGAGCTTCGCCCTCAACGTCCTCAGCGATAATAACGAGCTTCTGACCCGCTTTTACGATTTGCTCAAGAAGAGGAAGAATTTCCTGAATGTTTGAAATCTTCTTATCGGTAATAAGAATGTAAGCGTCGTCAATAACAGCTTCCATCTTGTCGGTATCGGTTACCATATACGGTGAAATATAGCCGCGGTCAAACTGCATACCTTCAACAACATCGCTGTAGGTTTCGCTTGTCTTAGACTCCTCTATTGTGATAACGCCGTCGGAGGTTACCTTTTCCATAGCCTCGGCAATCAGCTTGCCGATATATTCGTCGGCTGCGGAAATAGTAGCAATTCTTGCGATATCGTCGGAAGATTTAACGGGCTGAGCCTCGCTCTTGATAGCTTCAACAGCGGCGTCAACTGCCATCTGCATACCCTTTTTAACTACCATCGGATTAGCACCTGCAGCTACATTCTTCATGCCCTCGCGAACAAGAGCCTGCGCAAGAAGAGTAGCGGTTGTTGTACCGTCGCCTGCCACATCGTTTGTCTTTGTGGCAACCTCTTTAACGAGCTGAGCGCCCATATTTTCAAAAGCGTCCTCAAGCTCAACTTCTTTAGCGATTGTAACACCGTCGTTGGTGATAAGCGGAGCACCGTATTTTCTGTCAAGAACTACGTTTCTGCCTTTGGGGCCGAGTGTTATTTTAACTGTGTTGCTGAGTTTGTCTATACCGGCTTCAAGTGCCTTGCGAGCCTCTTCGCCGTAAATAATCTGTTTAGCCATAATGTATTTCCTCCCTTAAATCATTCAACAATTGCAAGGATATCGGACTGACGAACGATATTGTAGTTAACGTCGTCCATCTTAACCTCGGTACCCGAATATTTGCTCGAAATTACCTTGTCGCCGACTTTAACATACATTTTGACTTCGTTACCGTCAACAGTACCGCCGGGACCTACTGCCACTACCTCGGCTACCTGAGGCTTCTCCTGTGCAGACGCGGCAAGGATGATGCCGCCCTTTGTTGTTTCTTCAAGCTCACAGGGCTTTAAAACGACTCTGTCAGCAAGCGGTTTGATCGTCATACTATATTCCTCCTAAAAGATATATTGTAATTATGAATTTATTAGCACTTGCTTTCCTTGAGTGCTAATATATATTTTAGCCTCTTTTCAGAAAAAATCAACCCTTTTTTATAAAATTAACAAAAAATACATAATTTGGAATTTGCACCGCCCAAAAGCCGATAAAATACAGCCTTATATATGTATATCGTATAATCATTATTGACAATAATATGTCTGTATAGTATCATACACTTTGAATTCATAGTAGATTACTATGGTATTGCGCATTAAGAGCGCGGTACCGTGAGAAAAGAGATGTAATTATGGAAGTATATGCGGATAACGCCGCTACGACTCGACTGTCAAAATCGGCTCTTAATGCAATGGCTCCGTATTTTTGCGACATTTACGGCAATCCGTCGAGTCTGCACCATATGGGTCAAAAAGCACACAGTGCTCTTGAGGAAGCACGTTTAGCGACAGCTAACGCAATAGGCTGCGAGAGAAGCGAGCTGTATTTCACATCGGGCGGCAGCGAAGCAGACAATTGGGCCATAAAAGGCACCGCCGAGCTTATGGCGAAAAAAGGTAAAAAGCATATTATAAGCACAACCGTTGAGCATCACGCCGTACTGCACACATTAAAAAAGCTCGAAAAGCAAGGCTTTGAAATAACTCTTCTCCCCGTTTCAAGCGACGGCTTTGTGTCTCCCGGCGACGTTGCCTCGGCAATAAAAGACGACACGGCTTTGGTAACCGTAATGTATGCAAACAACGAAATAGGAACAATTCAGCCCATAACCGAAATAGGTGAAATCTGTCGCGAAAAGGGAGTCATCTTCCACACGGACGCAGTACAGGCAGTCGGTCATCTTCCGATAGACGTAAAGGCGCAAAACATAGATATGCTCTCAATGTCGGGTCACAAGTTTCACGGACCGAAGGGCATCGGTGCGCTTTATATAAGAAAAGGCATAAATCTGCCTAACCTTATCGAGGGCGGTGCACAGGAGAGAAACCGCAGAGCCGGCACGGAAAACATTCCCGGAATCGTCGGTATGGCGGCAGCACTCACAGAGGCCGTAAACAATATGGAGGAAAATACAAAAAAGGTCGCAGCTCTCCGCGACAGGCTTATAGAAAAAATACTCAAAATTCCGCATAGCCGCCTGAACGGCTCAAGGGAAAATCGTCTGCCCGGAAATGTCAGCGTTTGTTTTGAAGGCGTTGAGGGCGAGTCAATGCTGCTCTATCTCGATATGCAGGGCGTTTGCGCGTCATCAGGCTCCGCGTGCACATCTGGCTCGCTTGACCCAAGCCACGTGCTTCTCGCAATAGGATTGCCTCACGAGGTCGCTCACGGTTCTTTAAGGCTGAGCCTGTGCGAATACAACACCGAAGAAGAGGTAGATTTCATCGCCGAAGCTCTGCCGCCCATAATAGAAAGACTGCGTTCAATGTCTCCGCTTTGGGAGAGACTTTGCCGCGAAAACAGCTTCTTCACCCACGATAAACATTGAGATAAGGAAGGATTAAAAATATGGAATACAGCGCAAAAGTCCTTGAACACTTCGCAAATCCTCATAACGTCGGAAAAATCGACGACGCCGATGGCATAGGCGAGGTAGGAAACGCCAAATGCGGCGATATAATGAAAATGTATATAAAGGTTAAAGACGACGTTATAACCGACGTAAAATTTAACACCTACGGCTGTGCCTCCGCAATAGCCACAAGCTCGATTGCTACGGATATGATAAAGGGTAAGCCCATAAGCGAAGCATTGAAGCTCACAAACAAAGCCGTTGTGGAAGCTCTTGACGGACTGCCGGCAGTAAAGATTCACTGCTCGGTACTCGCCGAGGAAGCTATAAAGGCGGCAGTTAAGGATTACTATGACAAGAACGGCATTCAATACGACGAGGAGCTTTTTAAGCCCGATAATTGCCACTATACACACGAACACTAAATCAGACAGAACCAAAAAGGACTGTAAAACAATCGTTTTACAGTCCTTTTATTTTTGCGACATTAAAAATTAAACCTTTGCCGTGTCGATTACTTCGTCGTCATCGTCATCACCGTCAGGAGTATCGTCCTTCTGCGACGACGGCATAACATATATCTTAGGCTGATATTCGCCGTATGTACTCTTTTCTACTACCACAAAGAAAATGGTCACTATTAAAAGATACGGTATCGGGCAGAATAGGCCGGGATTTACAAGTGACATAAGCTCAAGGCTTACATATGAAAGAAAGACGGTCATATTGAAGAGCGTCGGCTTTCTCCAAAGCAGAAACATTCTCTTTATAAATTGATAGACATACGCCAAAATTCCGACTATGCCCATACTTGCGGCTATCTGTATAGGCTCGCAATGATACCAGCATATCGAGAAATCGGCAGGATCATATATATCGATATTTCCCATGTATCCTATGCCGGTTCCGAATATCGGATGGCCAAGAAAATCCTTTATGCCGCGCTCGTACTGAAAAACTCTCACTTCCTTTTGTTCGCCGACGAGCACCCCGTTTATCGCAGACATAAGGCGGTCAAAGGTATAGCCGAAAAACGAGAGAAACTCGCGTGAGAATATCATAAGCGCAAAGCAAATGCAAGCGAGAATGGCAATATACGCAAAACGCCTCTCCCTGTCGTAAAGGAAGAACAGAATACAGCACATCATAAGCTCTATGGCACCGAAAACAAGTCCTCCGCGCGAACCGGTCAGCAATATCGCAAAATAGAACAAAAATCCGAACATAATGGAATACGATTTTTTGTTGCCGCGATAAAATGCAAACGGTATCGACAACATCAAAAACGTAGAGCAGTTATTGCGCCACTGAAAATACAAAATCGTTTTTGTGTCTATAACCTCATTTATATGCGTGAGATAATATGAGGCTACCATAAAGGTACCGAAGCAGCCTATTATCACCATAATGAGGGACAGCTTATCCATAAGAGAATAATCCTTATGGACATTTATATGCGTATTAAATACGGTATAGAGCAACAGCATTCCCACGCCGAGCGCCAAAATGTAAAATATCGACGCGCCGCTGAAATACTCACGTTTCGAGATGAAACCGACTCCGCCGAGTATTACCGCAGCAGACACAAATATCATCGGCAGCGTGAGGAATCCTTTCAGCACCGGCTTCTTCCAGTGCAAAACAAAGTGCATAATTACACAAATTATCAGTACCGCACCGAGCGCCTTATACTGAATAAACACGCTGAATGAATTGTAACACTTTGTCCTATAAGGCACAGGAACAAAAAAGGCGGAAACGGCGCCAAAAGGTCCTCACACAGAACAAGCGTTATACCCGTAATGCACGCAAAGGTGAGCACACCGGCAACGGATATGTCAAATATAACAAACACCGACGCCAGCGCGAAAAGCACCATTATATATCGCCCGGTAAGCATATACTCGCCCATGCGAGAAATCTTGGGCGAATTAAAAAATTCAATGATTTTTTTCATCTGCGCATACCTTTTCATTTTATAGTTTAATGTTATTATATATTTTTTTCGCCAAAACGCAATAATTATTTCAAGACTATAACTATTATTACAAAAAGTTACAAGTCTAAAAATACCGTGACGCTCTTGATTTTAGGCGAAAAATCTCGTATTATATCAGTATAACGTCGGTACACTCATAAAAAGGTCGGCCGGCATAAAACTTGAAAGAGATGTGTCAAATGATTAAAGACATTCAACAGGAAATTCTCAGGCTTAAAAAGGAAAAGGATATATGTATTTTGGCGCACAGCTATGTTGCGCACGAAATAATTGAGATAGCGGACTTTACCGGCGACAGCTACGCGCTTTCCGTCAAGGCGACAACCGCTCCGCAAAAAAACCGTAATAATGGTCGGCGTCAGATTTATGGCCGAGACCGTTAAAATACTCTCTCCGGAGAAAAAGGTAATTTTGGCTCAGCCCATTGCAGGCTGCCCCATGGCAGAGCAAATGGATAAAGAGCTTATCTGTGCCGTCAAAAAGGAATACCCGGATTACAAAGTTGTTGCTTATATCAACACAACCGCAGACCTCAAAACCGTATGCGATGTTTGCGTAACCTCCTCCTCGGCGGTTAAAATCATTAAAAATATGGACGCGAAAAACATACTGTTTATTCCCGACTGCAATCTCGGTCATTATGTCAGCGAGCAGATCCCCGAAAAGAACTTCAAGCTCCTGCACGGCGGCTGTCCCATTCACGCCTCCGTAAGCGAAAGCGAAGCTGTTGCGGCTAAAGAAAAGCATCCGGGCGCTCCGCTGCTTGTTCACCCCGAATGCGTACCCGACGTTGTTAAGCACGCCGATTATGTGGGTTCAACCTCGGGCATTACGGAATACGCAAAAAACAGCGATAAAAAAGATTTATTATCGGCACGGAAATCAGCATAGCAGAGCATCTTCAATACGCCTGCCCCGACAAAAAATTCTATTATCTCTCCAAAAAGCTCATTTGCCCTAATATGAAGAGCTCAACGCTTATGGACGTCTACAATGCCGTACGAGGCGTAGGCGGCGAAGAGATTGTTCTAGGCGATGACACAATCACGAAAGCGAGAGTCTGCATTGACGAAATGATAAGGCTCGGCGGCTGAAAATTTACGAAAAAAATCTACGGGGTAGGAGGAAACTCCCACCTTAATTATAAGGAAAACACAATGACTGACGAAAAGAAAAAGTTATGGTTGCCATGAGCGGCGGAGTTGACAGCTCTGTTACGGCATACCTGTTGCAACAGGAGGGCTTCGACATAGTCGGAGTTACAATGAAGCTTTACACAAACGACGACATCGACTTTGTAAAGGACAAGACCTGCTGTTCTCTCGACGACGTAGAGGACGCCAAAAGTGTGGCGGCAAGGCTCGGAGCTTTACACTATACTCTCAATATGACCGAGGATTTTCGTAAGGACGTAATGGACAAGTTCGTCAGAAGCTACCGCCTGGGCGCAACTCCCAACCCCTGTATAGACTGTAACCGATACATCAAATTTTCCAAGCTCTTAAAAAAAGCCATTGAGCTTAAAATGGACCTCATAGCGACCGGTCACTACGCGAGAATCGAAAAAAGCGCAGACAGATACCTCTTAAAAAAGGCGCTTGACGAAAGCAAAGATCAAAGCTACGTTTTGTATTCGCTGACTCAAGACGAGCTCAGCCGCACGCTGTTTCCGCTCGGGAAATACCGCAAATCCGAGGTTCGCGAAATAGCTGAGGAAAACGGCTTTATAAACGCAAAAAAGCATGACAGCCAAGATATATGCTTCGTCCCCGACGGAAATTACAGCGCATTCATAGAAAAATACACCGGAGAAAAATTCCCGGAGGGCGATTTTGTTGACAAGTCCGGCAAGAAGCTCGGCACGCACAAGGGAATAATCAGATACACCGTGGGTCAGCGCCGCGGTCTCGGTCTGGCGCTGCCGCAGTCTATGTATGTATGCGAAAAGGACGTTAAAAACAACAGGGTCGTTTTAGGATTTAACGAAGATCTGTTTTCAAAAGAGGTCTCCGTCGGAGACATAGTGCTCAGTGCCTGTGATTCTCTTGAAAAGCCCGAACACCTCAGCGCTAAAATACGCTACAATCAAAAGGAACAGCCCGCAACGGTAATTCAAACCGATAAAGACAAGCTGAAAATCATTTTTGATGAGCCGCAGAGAGCCGTTACAAAGGGTCAGGCAGCGGTTGTATACGACGGAGACACGGTTATAGGCGGCGGAACTATTTTATAACCTCCGTACAAATCGGGAGTTTAAATATGATAAAAATAAGAAACTTAAAAAAGCAGGATATTTCCTCCGCCGAATATATATGCTTAATAACGGCGGCAAAAGAAATTAAGGACACCCCAAAAAAAAGCTCTTCGCACCCTTTTAATGTATAACCGCTGTTATACGAGAACCCAAAACAGCAGCAGCTTTGTTGCCGAAAACGAAAACGGCAGAGTTGTGGGGTACATTCTCTGTGCCGAGAGCTTGCCGAAATATCTCAAAGGCTTTTTCGGCACGGAGCTGCAAGAGATATTCAAAATAAGCTTTACATCGGGTATTGCATCATTTTTTGAGGCTGTCTCCCCTGCCGCATTTTCAGTCAAATACTCCGCTCATCTGCACATAGACATATTGCCGGAATATCAGGGGCAAAAGGTCGGAACCGCTCTTATGTCCGCCCTTAAAGAAAAGCTTGTAAGCGATAATATAAAGGGCGTTATGCTGTGCGTCGGAAAAGGCAACGTGCGAGCAATCGAATTTTACAAAAAGAACGGGTTTAAAGTGATATTCAGACTTTTCGGCGCTGTATTTATGGGGCTTAATTTACCGCAGTCGTAATTGTCAAAAAAAGTGGTAACTTTTTTAAAAAACCGCTTGACACAAAAGGTAACCTTTGCTATAATATTCACCGTCGCAAGAAAAGCGACAACATAGTTTGCGAGCGTGGCGGAATCGGCAGACGCGCACGTTTGAGGGGCGTGTGGTAATCCCGTATGGGTTCAAGTCCCATCGCTCGCACCAGAAAAGGCAGATTTCTAACGAAATCTGTCCTTTTCAACTAAATCCACCCTTGCGGTGGGTGAAATATTGCTTCGCAATATGAAATACGCTTTCAGCGTATGAAACCGCTGCGGCGATGGGTGGATTTAATTCATTTTCTGCGTAGCCGAAAATTTCATCAAAACCGTGGTTTTGATTTTCATCGTGAGTCAACGCGAACGATTTCAATTAAAAATTCCGAGAGTTCAACTCTATCCAACAAAAAACATAAAAACATT
>ENA-OQMX01000069-OQMX01000069.1-human-gut-metagenome-genome-assembly--contig:-NODE-69-length-26045-cov-3.047187_pt1 | contig 26045 bp, 29 predicted proteins | sample MGYA00242622_ERZ504866 | MGnify/ENA primary metagenome ERZ504866 (study PRJEB26092, sample SAMD00036422) | human gut metagenome | host: Homo sapiens | study: EMG produced TPA metagenomics assembly of...
TGTACATATCAGGAGCCGGCTTAGCATTCATGGTTCCATCGTCGTATGCGCACAGCGTTATGTCAAACCATCTTCCGAGATCAAACTCTTTAAAATAGAATGCGAGATTTGTCATATTTGACCCTGTGGCTATGTTCATATTTATCCCCTGTTCCTTAAGTTTATCAAGGTATGCCACCAGGCCGTCCACCAGCTTGAAGTTTGCAGTATCTTCCATGTACATCTCTCTGTACATAGCCTCTTTCTCCTCGGTAAGTTCAAGTATCCTCTCCTCGGTGAGCGTACCCTTTCCCATGAGGTATTCCAGAATATCCTTGTTCGTGTGCCCCAGCACATGATGCTGAAACTCCTCCGTGCTCATCTGTCTGCCAGCAAGCTTCTCCGCATAATCCTTCCAGGCTATCTCATGATACTTTCCGTCAAATATCATTGTGCCGTTCATGTCAAATATAATGTTCTTTATCTTACTGTTCAATCTATTCATACTTGTCTCCTATATCTACCGAACGCAAAACATCACTTATCCTCACTAAGCAAATGCTTGTACGTTCCGTCTATTCCTATCGCTCCAAGTGGCGCAGTCACCACGATCGCCAGCACGGCAACCGACAATACTATATTACCACATGCCAGCCCTGCCGCAAGCGGAACTGATCCGATGGCTGCCTGAACTGTAGCCTTCGGAAGATACGCGATGACACAGAACAGCCTTTCCTTCCATGTGAGTGATGTATGTGCCACGCAGATCAGAACACCAACCGTTCTAAATGCCAGTGCGACAAATATCATAAGTAGTGCCGGGAGTCCTGCTGTCAGGGTGTATCTGATATCCACAGCCGCACCCACAAGCACGAACAATATGACCTCCGCTGCAAGCCACAGCTTTCCAAATTTCTGTGAGAGTCTTCCCGACACCGACTCTGGACATTTGAGTTTCAGGACACATGCCATAGCCACCACCGCAAGGAGTCCCGACACCGACACCTTTCCCTCAAGCCATCCCTCTATCGCTATAAGCAGGAACGAAAATCCCAGCACGATGATGACCTTCATGCTGTTTCTCACGCAGTGTTTCCTTGCATAGGAAGTCTCAAAGAACAGATAAAGTCCATATCCAACGTCCACGCCAAGCAGTACTCCAAGCACGATGGATATTGGGATATTCACGAAATCCATGACATGAGCACTTCCGCCCTGCGCCATGCTGAGAAATGTAGGTAAAAAGCACTATGACAAATATATCGTCGCAGGACCGCCCCCGCAAGTATCATCTGCGGAATCGCCTTGTCAGTTCCGTACTTTTTCTCTATGAGATTCACCATTCTCGGAACAACGACCGCCGGTGATACCGCGCCTAGCACCGCGCCCATGACAGCTGCCTCTGTGCGGTTTATTCCAAGTATAACAGGTGCGCACAGTATGTATCCGATGATCTCGAATGACGCCGGGACAAATGAGAGCAGCACCGCCGAGCGTCCCGACTTCTTCAGATCCTTAAGGTCAAGGGACAGTCCTGCCTTGATAAGTATGATGATAAGCGCTATCTTTCTGAGATCCGCAGATATGGACAATATGGACGGATCAAAGAGATCCAGCACATACGGACCAAGAACGATTCCCGTCGCCAGCATTCCTATGATGCGCGGCAGCTTAAGCCTCTGACAGATGGCGCCCATCGCCAATCCGACTATGAAAATGAGTGCAAGTGATGTCAACATGATAGACAATACCTCCTTAATTTAGCAAATGTATCAAAGCATTTTCTTCTTATGGAAACAAAAAAGCTGACACTTCTGCGACAAAAATAATCGTAGAAGTCATCAGCTATATTAGCAGTTTAGGTTGCCCATTCAGGTTTTCCAGGGGAGAACCTCATTCCCTTTTATAATAATTCTACATCTTTATCCAGCCAAGTGCATTTGCAACAGAGCTGAGCAGGATAATGATGGCAAATACAGGGCAGAGATATTTGATCATGACTACAAATACCTTCTTTCTCCTGAAGGCACTCTCGCCGTGAATTATCTCCTCCTCTATCTTATCTATTCCAACTACCCTTGACACAAACAGGCTTGTGAGGAGTGCCGCTATAGGCATCATCACCGAATTGGTGAGGAAGTCGAACAGGTCAAGGAACTGCATGCCTATGATCTTGATTCCTGCCAGCGGACCATATCCCAGGGATGACAGACTTCCAAGCGCAAGCATGATAACTCCCACAAGCACCGTTGCCTTCTTTCTTCCCCATCCAAGTTCATCCTCAAATGTTGACACTGCACTCTCAGTAAGTGCTATGGAGCTTGTGACAGCAGCAAATAGTACGAGCATGAAGAACACGATTCCTATGACAGTTCCAAATCCCATGTTCTGGAATACTTTTGGAATAGTGATAAACATCAGTGATGGTCCGGCCTGAAGGGTATCCGGATCTCCCCCAGAGAATGCAAATACCGCCGGGATTATCATAAGTCCCGCCATGATCGCTATACCAGTGTCGAATACCTCTACATTTCTGGTAGAATCCTCTATCGCCGTATCTTTCTTCATGTAAGAGCCAAATGTTATGAGTATTCCCATGGCAATGGAAAGCGAGTAGAACATCTGCCCCATGGCAGAAACCACTGTCATCCACGAGAAGTTCTTCACATTTGGCACAAGGAAGTATTTTACTCCTGCAAGTGCACCCGGTCTTGTCACGGAATATACCGCAATGATGACTGACAGAACGATCAGTATAGGCATCATGATCTTTGACACCCTCTCTATTCCGTTCTGCACACCGGCAAATATAATGATAAGTGTAAATGCACAGAATGCCATGAAACACAGCTCCGTTGACACACCATTTGATATGAAATCGGTGAAATATCCATCCTCAGCCAGCAGCTTTGCATTTCCTCTGAAATACTCCACCAGATATTTGATAACCCAGCCGCCGATAACCGAATAGTACGGCACTATAAGCACAGGTATAACGGCATTTATCCAGCCGCCAAACGACAGCCATTTCTTCTTTCCAAATGATTTGAATGCCCCAACCGGACTCTTTCTCGTCATTCGTCCGATCGCCGTCTCCGCAACTATCATAGTATAACCAAATGTAAGTGCAAGCACGATGTATATAATGAGGAAAATTCCTCCTCCGTACTTTGCCGCAAGATAAGGGAATCTCCATATATTTCCAAGGCCCACAGATGCACCTGCCGCCGCCAGCACGTACCCCAGCTTGCCCGAAAATGAACTTCGCTTACCATTCTTCATATCTTCCATATACCTTCACCATATTTTACCTGGAACTAATCCCCGTAATCTTTCCTTCCACATTTATTTGCATATACATGTGATTCTAACATGACCCGAGAGGAAAAGCCACTATATATTTGAACATCATCCAAACTGCTGACATCTCGCCCTCAACACTCCATTTATTTTTGCCGCATCGCGATAAAATACTTCCTTTGAGACCGCCTTGGGGTTATCTCCAAAGGCCCTTATCCCCTGTACTACTCCATCAAGATATAAACCATCTTCCTGAAAAATATGTGTCATAGGGAGATCCCCCAGCATATCCATCAGCACAGCTACTTCCGATTCAGCAACCTTCTTTACCCCGATCATAAATTGTCCTTGTTTTCCAGGATGCTTTTCTGCTTTTTTGCACAGAGCAAACGGATACATTTTTATTGGATTTTTCTTTATCCACGCTATTCTCAGTCTCCATTCTACAAATACCCTTTTATCAAACGTGCATACTTATTCTCCGAATCCTCCACAACCTTTATCTTGCCCTGCCTGATGAAATGTTCTATCCTCGCCGCATACCACCAGTCGCCGATTCCAATCGGAACCTGTCCTAGAATATCTCCGATCAGCCTGCACTCCTTAACCGGCTTGTCCGTCAGCTTGTTCCAAATGATAAAATCATAGAAATCATCTGACACACTGAGCACTGTTCCATTTACCACAGCCCTGAGCGGTGCATTTTCAAGGACAAGCTCACCCCACATCTCCGCATACATTCTTATCTCATCTGATGTGAGTTTCCTCTCATTTCCGAGGAACCCAGCAAATTCCTCCGCCGCCACCTCGCTCCAGCTATGATACGACACTATTACGTTTTTCTTTACAACATGTTCTGGCTGCGTGACAACTGACACTTCATTTGGATAGTTCTTCAGGATGCTGCATACATGATAAAATCCACACCTTGAATATGGAGCGTCACTGTACCATATTCTTACCGGCTCACCACCCTCAAGAAATCTTATAAGCCTTGCAAGTTCACCGGCGTACACATTGCCAAGTTTCTTAAGTTCATTTTCATATTCCTCGTCCTGCTCCCACTGGTTCTGAGCATACATTGAGTAGATAAAATCCTTGCGGTACTGACTGTCAACTACCTCGCCGATGTAGCCCATGTCCAGCATGAAACCAAGGCAGATCACCTCGTCAGAAGAACCCTGTATCCACAGTGGCTGACTATTCTTATATTTCACATTCTCGCATTTTGCCGCTTTCATGGAACCTGCCGAACTTTCTCCAAATAGTATCTCTACCATAATCTGCTCCTTATCTTTCCCCAATACCACCTATCAGCCTGTCAATCTCCTGATATGCCGTTTCTGTCCGTGCTGAATATGTGCCATTCGGAGAATCTCCCTGCATAACAAACAAGATTTCTTCATCAGTTTTCGTGTATAAATCGATTCTGTCAGAATACCAGTTATAAACATGATACGGATATTTATTTAATATCCCATCTATCTTTTCAACATCACCATCATCATACCAGATAATATCCTCTGCGCAAAACTCAAAACAGGATATTGCCGCCTCATATATCAACATTCCCATCATAAATGCAGACAAACTATTTTCAGCCTGGCCGATCTCGTTGACCGTGCCATCGTCATCCGTTTCCACGACATACACAGGTGGATCATCCTCAGCCATATCAGCCCTTCTGATCGCGACCTGATATACACCTTGATTCTCATTCAATATATAAAAATATCCTTTTGTCTTCCTTGTCCATTTATACCTGCGCTGAAAATCAAGAGTAACCCAGGGATCATTGCTATGATTGAACAACTCGCTTGTTTTACCACATTTCTTCCATATCTCATATAGCGTATGTGGGATGCTCTCAAATCCCGCTCTCAGCTCTTTTATCTCCTCATCTGTATATCCTACAAATGACTTGATATTGTATATTTTTTGTAATAAGGCATAGTCCATTTGTTATTCCTCCAACTATAAGTCAAACTTTACAACTCTAACACTATCTGAATATGTGATATATCATCTTCCAGAAATTCTTCCGACGATTGTCTGAAACCATTCTTCTCATATAAAGACCGGGCAGATACCTATGCTTCAATAGTAAGCTTATCTGCATGAAATTCTATTTTAGCTACATTGATAACCTCTTCATCGATTCTGCTACCCAGCTCTCATCCGCATCTGCCCTAAGTTCTATGCTAACCGATAGCGAATTCTTGAATTTGCTAAACACTGTTTCGCCAATTTGGACTAAAAATAAACCTTATAAGATTGTCGAGTTTTTTAGATTTCCAACAGAAAATCCTTTCCTAAAATTCTGCATAAAATAATCAGATACCTCTTCAATAGTTATCCATTATTTTTTCTTTCTAAAAATTTTTGAACGTGGCTCATATCTATCGAACATACAGGGCGTTTTTTCTCATTATCATATTCAATACTTATTTCAAAATATTGTTCATAACTATTTGAATAAATATCATCATAATAAAATGAGAGTACATACCTCCCCAAGTTTTCACTATTTTCTGAACAATTCTCTGAAAACAAATGAAACATCATCGGCGTATTAGGTTTTAATGATAAAACTGGTAAATATTTTCTATCATGTTCAATAGTCTCTTTACGATTTAAGCCATATCGCATCCGTATTGCAGCACCATTTCCAACATTTTCAAATTCAAACGGCACACAAATGTCGTCCACTACTTGCAATCTCCCGCCATTTTCAGAATAAACCCATCTCGTTCCCCCGTTATCCAGCAACTCCTGCTGAGTTTTTGTCAGTCCAGTGCTGTATCTAATTACACCATTTTCTAGGATACAGTAATAATCTGTAAGCTTATATTCATAATATCCTTCTACTTGCTTTGCACAAATTTTTGTATCTTTTGATTTAAACAGATTAGTTCTCGATCTTGTTTTCAACATATCTATAACAATAAATGGCATTGTCCTGTCTCGAACATCATCCTTGTAGCTCTTTTGACTATACCGTATTGTGATAAAAATACCATAAATAGCAATTACAGCTGCAATTATTGTTCCATAATAAGAAAGCATTGCTGAAGCGTCCCATTCTGCCACAAAAAATTCTCTTGATGGATGCAATTTAAAAAGGCAATTTATAATTATTGGTCCTATAATAACAAATGCCAATACTACTAAGATCATTTTATAATTATTTTTTATCCAGCCCCTCAAATATAATCTAGCTCCTTCCTAAATTTATTTAATTCAATCTTCATTTTCACTGAAATTATCTATCAACTCTCAATCCACGATGTCATACCCTGCTGCCGCCAGAACTTCAAGTGCATCTTGAAAATTCTCCTTCTTCACCATAACATAATCCGTATTGTATGTGGATACTGCAAATATCGAAATTCCGTTATCCGCCAGAACAGATGCGATTTTTGCCAGAATCCCGATCAAAGAAAAGTCCAATACGCCCTGAATGCGGAAGGCCATCCAGCCGTCATCACGCTTTATAACATTTGCCGGCACTTCACTCACCGGGCATACCAGAGACTTTTCCTCATCAGTTTTTCCTAGAAAACAATAATCAGAATCGAGATTCGCATATGTATAAGCTTCCACCTGACACACTGAAAATTCTTCATCAATCTTTTTATCTCCATGACCTCTCCTTAAATCTATTTTGTAAGCACCTTTTTGCAATATCTATGTGCACCACAATGAGGACAAACTAATTTACGCTTTGTTAATGTATGTGCTCCCATTACATATGACTTCATATCCGGAACAAACCTTGTGTTGCAATCAGGGCATTCAAATGCTCCTGCCTCTCTATCAAGAATACACGCAATCACTATTCCGCCACATACCACTACTAACCCTATTGCGATAAGCAGAACCCTCAGCCAATTCTCCATCTCCAGAATTCCTGACATAAAACAATGGAAATGCCGCAACTATCGTAAGTGTCGCGACCATTGCAGACAAAATAATTTTCTTTTTGCTTTCCTGTGCCTCTCTAACTAAATTCACCATATTAACCTCCGCTTTCTTTCGATAATCCTCTTCAGATACTCTTTCGCCAGATAGTAATTCATTCACTGTTATCTCTAATTCATAACATAACGGCAACAGTAATGAAACTTCCGGAAAACCATTTCCTCGTTCCCATTTTGAAATTGTTTTATCGCTGATTCCAAGTTTTTCAGAAAGCTGTTTTTGAGTATATCCCTTTCTCTTTCTCTCATCAGCGATGAATCGTCCAATTTTAATCTGGTCCATATGTTTTCCTCCTTTCTGGCTCAACTATCTCCCCTTTTTATTGCAAATCACACCCACGAGGCGTAGAATATGGTGAATCTATGCGGGTTCTACGCTTCGTAGACTAATCTATTTATCTGTTATCACCTATTTCTTACCAAAGCTACTTATATCTTCTAAATCACTTACCATCTACGACAGCCTGCAAACCATTATATATTCCTCATTATTCTCATCCACGATCTGGAATCCAACGCTCCACTATCTCCAGCTCATCCCGTGTAACCCGGCACGTGAGATTTAACACCTCCACGCCGGCAGCCTTCGCCCCATAGAAAGTCTCCGCGAACTCCCTGTGTATTTCCGCATTTGGCCTGACCTCAGTTATCCCTGTCATCGGAATGACAAATGCCACATAGCATTTATATCCCTCGGAGACCGCCTTCATCAGCTCCCGCAAATGCCTGACTCCCCTGTCGGTGGGTGCATCCGGGAAATATCCTATCCCATCGATCTCCTGCGTACAGCCCTTGACCTCCATGAGATACTTTGTGCCATCCTTTTCCATATAGAAATCAATCCTTGAATCCCCGTATACATACTCTGGCTTTATAAAGTCATAATCCTTTGTTTTAAGCCATTCCAAAACCACCTTATTTGGCACCTGACTGTCCACGTTCACCCAGCCAAGCTTGGGATCTTCCACCGCTATGAGATCGTATTTCGTCTTGCGGTTTGGATTTGCAGACTTCTCAAGGCTGACCGTGTTCCCCGGTATCAGCAAACTACTAAGCCTCCCCGTGTTCTTTACGTGCACGGTCTCTGTAACTCCGTCTATCTCCACATGGGCTGTGAACCTGTTTGGCCTGTCTACGAACTTGCCTGAGATAACATTTGTATATTTCACCTTGCCTTACATCTCCCATCTATTCCACAACAGAGCGGTTCATCATGTAGAATGAGAACCTTGCCTTGTCTACAAGCTGTCCCTTGTCATCGTAAATATTTGCCTCGTACAATGACACCTTCTTGCCCTGGCGGATCTCGATTCCCTCACAGATGAGATACTCCGTGTTCATAGCCGGAGCTATATATGTCATGGTTCCATCTATAGTTGAAGAAAACTTTCCGTAGGTACATGCTGCGATCCCGCTCACTATATCCGCAAGTGAGTACAGGCATCCACCATGCACAGAACCATATGGATTCAGGACATCCTCTGTGACCATCATCTTGCCCTTCACATATCCAAGGCTCATATCGACCAACTCTATCTTCAGGTTCTGGACATAGATGTTGTCCTTGTTAAACCTTATCAGCGCCTGTTTCACATCCTCGGACATAGCTTTTTTGTTGTCGTTTATCTCATTCATGCTTAGTTTACCTTTCAACTCTATTTTCATGTTCATACATCCTGCGCACATATCAAAAGCACTTGTCCAGAATATCCGGATCAAGTCCTTTTCTTCCCGTTATAAATCCAATTCCAAAGTACAGCACCGCACCTACCATCAGTCCCCACACGACCGCATTTATCCCGGCGATCTTGATAAAATACGTTGCAAATATATATGTCGCGATCGCACCTACGCTGCTGCACACCGCCGCCTGCTTAGTTCCCTTCTTCCAGAACAGGCCTCCCACAAGGGGCCAGAAGAATGTGCATTCAAGTCCGCCAAATGCAAACATGTTGAGCATGAAAATTATATCCGGCGGATTGATCGTGAGAACCATCACCACCACGCCGAGCAACATCGTAAGTATCGTGCTCACCAGCTTGACATTCTTGTCGTATTTCTCATTTTTCACCGGATCATCACCCACCACGTAATTCTTCCACAGATCCTTCACTATAGCTGCTGTGGCAAGTATTAGGAGCGAATCCGCTGTCGACATGACTGCTGCCATCGGCGCTGCGAGGAATATCGCTGCTATTCCAGGCGGCATGATCTTCTGTACTATATATGGTATAAAATAATCCGAAGTTGGAAGATTGTCCGTATCGACAAGTGCGCCAGCCCATGTTCCTGCAAGATGCATTCCCACGATTACAAAGCTGCATGTGAGAACTCCGATCCACTATTCGCTCTGTGCATGCTCTTCGTATCCTTAAATCCCATGGCGCGTCAACAGCAGTCTGGGGAAGTCCCAGCGTTCCAAATCCCACAAGCACCCAATAGCTGAGCAGTCCTCCTGGCGTGTATTTCGAGAAAATGTCATCGTACACCTCCGGCAGATTTGTCTGAAGACCGGCATCTATCGCGGCAAGACCGCCCCCGCTCCTTAAGACAAAGAATATAAACAGGAATGTTCCGATACACATTACTATTCCCTGAATCGTGTCAGTTATGACAACCGCACTGAATCCGCCAATAGCTGTGTACAATATCACGACTGTGCCAAATATCAAAAGTGAACTCACATGATCCATTCCCGTTATGGATGCTATAAGTGTGGCCCCTCCCGTAAACTGGCTTATCATCTGTGCTATGAAGAAAACTATAAGTCCAAGGCTCGTGATGACCACCAGCGCATCGCTCTTGTATCTCGCCTTGAAGTATCCCACCACTGTCACAGCGCCCGTTCGTCTGGACACTATCGCAAGCTTATTTCCAAGCACACCGAGCACCAGAAATGTGACCGGGACCTGGATAGCAGCTATCCACGCCTGTGCATATCCATATGTAAGACCCGCTGCACCCGGCCCTGATATAAATGAACTTGCGGAAGTGTATGTCGCCATGATCGTCATGGCTAGGACGATTCCGTTCATATTTCTTCCGCCTATGAAATACTTCTTCTCGGACGTTGTGTGCAGACTTTTCTCCGCCCTTCTGCTGTAGACAAAGCTCACCACAACATTGAATAACAGATATCCGAGAAAAACCGATAAGATCAATATCTGATTACTGTTCATTTTCACCCTCACTCTCATCCTCTTCATATTGGAAATCTACAAACACAAACTTAAGCAGCCAGAATACACCGATTACCGCAAGCACCACTGTTCCAAGCACCGAGACCACAAACCACGCCGGCATATGGAAAACCGTCCACCCGGTGCCATTTAGCAGGAACGCGGTGAGCACATGCCATAAAAAACATATAAATACCACAAGCAACGTCGCTTTGATCTCTTTTATACACTGCCTGTGCTGTTCTTCCTTTGTCAGTTTCATCATAATAATATATCCCCTTATATTTCATAAATACATCGAACAATGCTCATTATATCACGCTGATCAGTTTTTTCATAGTTGCCCCGACAGCCACCCAAATCCTGTGCATATACAAACTCTGTATTATTGTCTGCACAAAAAAAACTGGCGCACAGACGTTTCGTCCATACACCAGCTATTTATAGTTTACTGTATACCGATTTATGTTACGCTATTTTCTCTTTAACATTTTCCAATTCATATAACGTATCCGGATCAATATCCAGACATTTTGATGTATCCCTCGTTCCTGTCACATCCCATGCCAAAGTTCCATTCAAAATTGTACATGAATTCAAAAAGAAATCTTTGTCTCTAAGCGGTTCAAACACTTTCTTATCCAGTAGTGGTTTTGCATCATAACATACAATTTTGCCATCCTCAAAATACACATATACTGTATAATCTTCAAATGGAACTACCTGTACTATATCATATATCATGCCAATTCCCCCTCTCTGTATAATACATAACTTTTAAATCAATGGATTTATTCTGTTTAATGGCAAACCATCCTTCGATAATTCCCAATTCTGCATTAACTCATCTTGATGAATTACGCACCATGCAAGTATGAGCTTTAACTGCCTTGAAGGCAATGCACCTTTTATAACCCGTGCTTCATTTATATCTATTATAGCTTTATTTCCGTTATATTCTGCATGAAAATGTGGCGGATTATGATCATCATAATACATAGTTATTCTGATTCCATAAAACAGTGATATTTCTAGCATACTATCAACCTCCAATTATTATTTATAATATTATACTATATCATTCCAAGGCTATTCAATAACTATCATTACTATATCAAAAGATAACTTAAGTAAATTTAGTCTTCTCTAGTTATTTTTTTCTAACCATATTGGCACAATCACTTATAAATTTGAATACAAAAAGCGCCAGCGCATAAACCTTGGGATATATCCAATATTAAACGAACATACCACCATCGCAAATGCGCCAGCGTCTTATTTACTCTATATACATTTTAATTCAGATCTTTATACATTGATCTCCGCAGTAACACCGAGGATATCCTTGTTCTCATCGAGGATAGGCTGAATGACCTCTGCAAGGAACTCTCTTGTCTGCTCAGGAGCACGACCTACGAAGTTCTTTGGCTCAAGAATAGATACGATCTCCTCCTTTGTCATGCCAAAGTCAGGGTCTGCTGCGATACGGTCAACGAGGTCATTCTCTCTTCCAAACTTCTTGACCTGTTCGCCTGCAAGCATTGAGTACTCTCTGATCTTCTCATGAAGCTCCTGACGATTGCCGCCACGCTTAACAGCATCCATCATGATATTCTCTGTTGCCATGAATGGAATCTCCTTCATGAAGCACTGGTATATAACCTTGTCATATACCACAAGACCATCAACAACGTTCAGGTACAGATCAAGGATTCCGTCAACTGCAAGGAATGCCTCTGGAACTGAGATACGCTTATTTGCTGAGTCATCCAGTGTTCTCTCAAACCACTGTGTTGCGGCTGTGATAGCAGGATTGAGCGCGTCGCACATTACATAATTGGCAAGTGATGCGATTCTCTCACTTCTCATTGGGTTTCTCTTGTATGCCATAGCCGATGAACCGATCTGGTTCTTCTCAAATGGCTCCTCTATCTGCTTTAAGTGCTGGAGAAGTCTGATATCATTTGAGAACTTGTGTGCGCTCTGTGCGATGCCTGAGAGCACGTTAAGAACTCTTGAGTCGACCTTTCTTGAATATGTCTGGCCTGATACAGGATAGCACTCAGCAAATCCCATCTTCTCAGCGATCTTTCCATCTATCTTTCTCACTGTCTCGTGATCTCCTCCGAAGAGCTCAAGGAAACTTGCCTGTGTTCCAGTTGTTCCCTTTGATCCGAGAAGCTTCTGCTGGCTGATCATGTACTCTATATCAGAGAGGTCAAGGAGCAGCTCCTGCATCCAGAGTGTTGCACGCTTGCCGACTGTCGTTGGCTGTGCAGGCTGGAAATGTGTAAATGCAAGAGTTGGAAGATCCTTGTACTGATCTGCGAACTTTGCCAGCTCATTTATAACATTGATGAGTTTCTTTCTGACAAGCTTTAATGCCTCTGTCATAACGATAACGTCTGTGTTATCGCCTACATAGCAGCTTGTTGCTCCAAGGTGGATTATTCCAGCTGCCTTAGGGCACTGAACACCGTATGCATATACGTGGCTCATTACGTCGTGACGAACCAGCTTTTCTCTCTCTCTGGCAACATCGTAGTTGATGTCATCAGCGTGAGCCTTGAGCTCCTCGATCTGCTCATCTGTGATTCTTGGATTGCCGTTCTCGTCCTTGAGACCAAGCTCCTTCTCTGTCTCAGCAAGAGCTATCCACAGCTTTCTCCATGTCTTAAACTTCATATCAGGTGAGAAAATATACTGCATTTCCTTACTAGCGTATCTTTCACACAGTGGGCTTTCGTACTTGTCCTTACTCATGTCTTTACCTCTTTCTTCCTGTAGTCTCCCGCATCTGCCAGCTGACAAATGCTTTTATATCTTATCACACAACTATTATACATGGGTTTCAGATTATTTCCATGCTTTTTTTGCATAAACCAGAAATTCGGAATCAATATCCGCTTTTCCGCTGATATGATTCCGAATTTTACATTATTGTCTTGCGACAAGTGCGCACTTTCGTGCGCTATCACCAGGACTCCTCCCGCTTACGCGGGCCCCTCCTCATGATATAATATGAGACTCCGAGCCTCTCTTGAAGTCTTCGTGGTCGCCTCTGATGTCCTCTGTAGGCGGTTTCATAGGATATTGGCCGCTGAAGCATCCATGGCAGTACTGTCTTCCGCCTGAGAGCTCCGGAAGTCTCTCCATCTTCAGGTACGCCAGAGAGTCGGCGCCTATGATCTTGCATATATCATCTACAGACCTGTTGTATGCTATGAGCTGTTCTCTGTCCGGAATGTCAGTTCCAAAGTAGCATGGATACAGGAATGGAGGTGAACTGATCCTTACATGGACCTCTGTCGCTCCTGCCTCCCTGAGCATGCCAACTATTCTGTCACTCGTAGTTCCACGAACTATAGAGTCATCTATCATTATGACACGCTTGCCATTTACAGCCTCCTTAAGGACGTTCAGCTTGACACGCACGCTGGACTCTCTCTGGCTCTGCTGTGGCTTTATGAATGTTCTTCCCACATATCCATTCTTGACAAATGCCGTTCCATATGGAATACCCGATTCAAGTGAATAGCCCATGGCCGCTGCATTTCCCGATTCAGGAACGCCAACTACCACATCAGCGTCAACCGGGCTGTCCTTTGCAAGGCATCTTCCGGCTGTGATACGCGAATCGTACACAGACATTCCATCTATGACTGAATCAAGTCTCGCAAAGTATATATACTCAAATATACATCTTGCATGCTGCTCCTGGCACATGTTCTTGTACGACTGGATTCCATACTCAGGTGATATGGTTACAACCTCTCCAGGCTCCACATCCCTGACAAATTCGGCACCTATTGTATCGAGCGCACAGCTCTCAGATGCCAGTATGTATGCGTTATCACGCTTTCCTATACAAAGCGGTCTGAAACCAAATGGATCTCTGGCTCCAATAAGCTTTCTAGGACTCATGATGACAAGTGAATATGATCCCCTTACTTTCTTGAGAGCTCTAGTGACAGCCTCCTCAACGGAACCGCACTTAACTCTCTCCCTGGCTATATGGTAAGCTATTACCTCAGAATCAATTGTAGTCTGGAATATAGCGCCTGTGAGTTCCAGCTCACGTCTAAGCTCAGGAGCATTTACCAGATTGCCGTTGTGTGCAAGTCCCAGAGTTCCCTTTACATAATTGAGAACCAGTGGCTGTGCATTCTCTATAGTGCTGGCACCGGCTGTTGAATATCTCACATGACCCACACCGATATTTCCCTTTAGCTTGCTCAGTGAATCAGGTGTGTACACCTCATTCACAAGACCCATGCCCTTTAAGGAGCTGACCTTGCCCTTAGGACCGGCAGTGTCTGACACCGCTATACCGCAGCTCTCCTGCCCACGGTGCTGCAATGCAAACAGACCATAATAGATCGTGTTCGCCACATCATTTCCATCGAAATCATAGATACCGAAGACTCCGCACTCCTCATGCATCTCGTCCTCGTCATAATAATGGGATCTTAAACATTCGTTCATAAATATATGCCTCTCATGTTATATTATTGTAACTGTCACGGCCACATAATTCTCATCGTATGTCTGGTAACAGTCATATCTTTCACCACATAAAACTTTATCTGTTTTGCCACAACATGTCAACAGATAAATTCTATCATTTTTAGGATTATACCCCACTTTTTTCATGCATTTTCACCAACAGCAGTATATTTCGCAAGTATTTATCTATTTAAACTTGAGAAAATCCACATCTCTCTGTCACAACCCCGCCTCACCGGTCGCGCTGTGCTTCTCTCCTGACACGGCAGGTTACCACATAGTCCTTCCGGCTTCCACCTGGAATTGAAAAAAGCCCAAAAGATACAAATTTTACGTACTTTGTATCTTTTGAGCTTTTATACCACTCTCTACTCCACTGCGTATCCCTTTGCCTTTATGAGATCCACCATCTTGTATACATACTTCTCACACAGCTCATCTGTGGCTGCCTCGACCATAACTCTGATGACAGGCTCTGTACCGCTCTGTCTGAGAAGAAGTCTTCCGTCGTCTCCAAGCTCTGCTGCTATCTCATCGTTCAATTTCAGCACATCAGCATCGTTCATGACTGCATCCTTGCTTGAAACTTTGACATTCACAAGGAGCTGTGGATATATCGTCAGGCTGTGGAACAGCTCTGAGAGCTTGACCTTACGTCCAAGTATAGTCTCCATGATCATCAGTGAGGTGAGGACACCGTCACCGGTTGTTGCATACTTGGAGAAGATGATATGTCCTGACTGCTCGCCGCCGATGGAATGTCCGTGCTCCATCATATTTTCGAACACGTACTTGTCACCGACTGCCGTCTTCTCATAGTTGATGCCCTTCTTGTCAAGTGCTTTGTAAAGTCCAAGGTTGGACATGATAGTTGTGACGATGGTATTGTTGTTCAGCTCGCCCTTATCCTTCAGATAACGACCGCAGACATAGAGGATCTTGTCTCCGTCCACGATCTCACCCTTGTCGTCCACTGCAAGACATCTGTCCGCATCACCATCAAATGCAAATCCCACATCAAGTCCCTTCTCCTTGACAAATGCCTGAAGCTTTTCAATGTGTGTTGAACCACAGTCTGTGTTGATGTTTGTTCCATTTGGCTCATTGTTGATGACATATGTCTTTGCTCCGAGAGCGTCATACACCGACTTTGCAACCAGATATGACGCACCATTTGCACAGTCAAGACCAATTCTCATTCCCTTGAAAGGTCTGGTAGGGATCGTGAGCAGATAACCTATATATCTGTTTCTTCCCATTGTGTAGTCGGTGGTCTTACCGATGCTGTCCTTCTTTGCAAATGGTATCTCGCCAAGCTCACCATCTATATACTGCTCGATCTCATTCTCGATGGCAGCCTCAAGCTTGTAGCCCTGACCATTGATTACTTTGATTCCATTGTCATAGTATGGGTTATGGCTGGCTGAGATCATGATACCGCAGTCAAAATCACCTGTGCGGACTATATAAGACACACTAGGTGTAGGTGTTACATGCATCAGGTATACATCAGCTCCGCTGGCTGTAAGTCCCGCAACCAGAGAATACTCGAACATGTAGCTTGAAAGTCTCGTATCCTTTCCGATGACGACATGTGCCTTCCCATCCTCATGCTGCTTGCCATAGTAGTAGCCAAGGTATCTTCCAACCTTATAGGCATGCTCCACTGTAAGGTCTACATTTGCCTCGCCTCTGAATCCATCTGTTCCAAAATATTTACCCATTGTAAAATCCTCGATTCTATTATTCTATAACCTCATCCTGCTCGCTTTCCTGAACGACCAGAAGATCTATCGCTCTCCTGTGGATGTGTATCTTGGTCTCCTTATATTCTCCGCCGAACTCACCATCACATGTCCATGCAACCGGATCCTCTGCATCAAACTTGACCCTGTGAGCCCTGAATGAAACCATGCTCTTCTCATTCACATCACCTGTAAGGAGTGCCCTGACCACTCTCTCCAGATCAGCCGGTGTCTTCATTGTCCTTATCAGTACTCCCTCAAAAAGTCCGTCATCGAACTCAACTCCTTTTCGGGTTATACTCTTAAACCCTCCAACGGATACCGAGTTGGACACCATACCGAATATAAACTCGCCTTCCTGCTCGTCCCCGTCTATTGTAACCTTCATCTTGTAAGATGGTACATTTGCCAGGCTTTTTATCCCCTGCAATACATATGCCGCATGCCCAAATATATTCTTCATATTCTGCGGCGTTGCATATGATGTATCTGAGAACATTCCAAAAGCTGCGACATAAACAAAGTTCTTGTCGTTCAGACTTCCTATATCTATGGAGAACGGCTCTGCCTTCACTATCATCTCAGCCGCCTCTACCGTCTCTCTCGGTATGTCCATGCTCCTTGCAAAGTCATTGGTGGAGCCACACGGAATATATCCAAGTGGAACCCTTATCCCGCTCTTCATATATCCTGTAACTGTGTTGCCCAGGGTTCCGTCGCCCCCCGCACATACGATCACATCGTAGTTTGCGCCTTCCTCCTGAACAATTCTCTCTGCGTCATCTGCCGATTTCGTAAGATATGTCCTGACCGCATAATCGTTGTTGCAGAACACTTCCAGCACATCCACCAAAGAATTCTTCAGAGTAGTCCTACCCGCTTTGGGATTCATGATGAACAGCATATTCTTCATACTTTCAATAACACAACCTTTCCCTTTGAAACTGCTTATTTACTTGTGATCCTCCTTGTACTTCATGTACAGATCATACCCCTTCTTGCGGAGCTTGCATGATGGACAATGTCCGCAACCCTCGCCCTTGATGCCATTGTAACATGTGAGTGTCATATCTCTGATAACATCCAGTCCGCCCAGCTCATCAGCCAGCTTCCATGTCTCCATCTTATCGATCCACATCAATGGTGTTATTATATCAAACTCGTAGTCCATTGCAAGGTTAAGTGTTGTATTTAACGATTTGACAAATATATCCCTGCAGTCCGGGTATCCTGAGAAGTCGCTCTGGGACACTCCTGTTATTATATCAGATATTCCCCTCTGTTTGGCAAATATTGCTACAAATGTAAGAAATACCATGTTTCTTCCATCGACAAATGAATTCGGCGTGCCCTCCTCAGGTGCATTTTCGTCAACCTTCATATCTGTTCTTGTCAGTGAATTTGGCGCAAGCTGGTTCAACAGGCTCATGTCGAGTATGTGATGCTCCACTCCGAATTTGTCCGCGATCTCCTTAGCACACTCAAGCTCTAACGCATGTCTCTGTCCATAGTCAAATGATACGGCGTACACCTTCTTATACTTCTTGAGTGCCCACAACAGACACGTTGTGCTGTCCTGTCCGCCGCTGAATACTACAACTGCCTCATCCTTATTCTTTAAATTCTGCATGATCTCATCCTCCATATATAATCAAATATGATATTCCAGGCCACATTATAACAGTCCCGTATAAACCAATTCACCATTATCAATTCAGTGTATCGATGACTATCTTCCCGCATTGTACATCATCAGCAACTTGTTCTGCAGAGCTGTGTCGCTCTCAAATCTTCCCCTGAGAGTGGTAGTCATGGTCTTGCTTCCCGGTTTCTTGATGCCCCTTGCCGTCATGCAGCTGTGATGTGCCTCTATCATGACCGCCACGTCCTCAGTTCCCGCAGCCTTAGATATGACGTAGGCTATGTCCGAGCCTATCCTCTCCTGGAGCTGAAGTCTCTTCGCAACCATATCCGCGATCCTCGCTATCTTAGAAAGTCCGAGCACTCTTCCATTTGGAATGTATGCGACTGACACCTTCATGTCGTACATAAGCGCCATGTGATGCTCACAGTAGCTGAACACCTCTATATCCTTGACAAACACCATGTCACCGGCCTGCCTTGCCACTCCGTCCTCAGCAAATGTCTTGCCGAACATCTCGGCCAGCTCGTCATTGGTGTAGTTCATTCCCTCAAATACTTCCTCGTACATACGCGCAACCCTGTCAGGAGTCTCTACAAGTCCCTCCCTGTCAGGATCATCTCCAAGGGCAATCAATATTCCTCTTACGTGTTCCTTTATAGCCTCTTTATCTATCGCCATCTTATACACCTCTTTCTTCCGGATCCCAAATGAACTTGTGAAGCTGTAACTGAAGCTTCACATCATTCATATCGTTCTCGATCATAAAATCCACTATATCCGCAGGATCTATGCTGCCATACACAGGACTGATGAATACTCTCGTCTTCTCATCCAGCGCATACTCCCTAACTATCTCAAAACATTTTTCCCAGATCCTCCTGTGAACCGACCACAAATTTCACCGAAATCATTCTTGTCTATATAGTTATAATTTGCAAGGCACATGTCATTCTCCATGCCGCTGGATGGACATTTGTAATCCAGCGTGTACGATACATTTCCCCCAAGAGCCTTGAACTCTGCGATATCCACACTTCCATTTGTCTCGATCTCGACCCTTACATCATCCTCCAGCTCAAATGCAAGGAGCAACTTATCTATGTCCTTCTGTATCAGCGGTTCCCCACCTGTCAGGGTTACATTCTTCACCTTTGTTCTTCTGACATAATCGATGATCTCATCCTCTGTGAGTTCCTCGTAAGGAACGCCTGCCTCATTTGCCCACTTGGTATCGCAGTAACCGCAATCAAGATTGCATCCCGCAAATCTTATGAACACGGCAAGTTCTCCGGCTCTTGCAGCCTCACCGTTGATACTTATAAATCTCTCTACTACTCTGTATGTGCTCACGACTGTATTTCCTTTCTCCCGGTGTATATTCTCCATTCTCTCACATCTTCCAGATTTTTAGACCTGCCAGCTTCTCACCGGAATCCTATCATATATATTTACTCACAATAAGAAGCCACGTTGTTCGGTGTCTCATACACACTTGCCTCTATGACCTTGTAGCCCCGGCCTGCCATCTCATCGTATATATACTTTGCGAAGTTCTCAGCAGTAGGTCTGAAATCAACCTTCACGATTCTCAGATTTTCCGCTAACAGCGCATCCTCCGTCGCCTGCTTCAGGCTTCCCGTTTCCATGATAAGGCTGTGGTCAAAGTGATCCGCAATCTCCTTCAGATCCTTCTTCAGATTGGAGAAATCAACCACCATTCCTCTGTTCTGTGTATCGCTCTCAAGAGTCTCCGCACCGACCTTGATCTCCACCGTCCATCTGTGTCCGTGGATATTGCTGCATTTGCCGTCATAATCTTTCAAAAAATGGGCGCTGTCAAAACTTGCCTTTGTCTTTAACTTATACATAACTCCTCCTATAAGCATCCAACTGTTCACCACAAAAAAAGACCAGAATAGGACATTCTGATCTTCTTATGTCCTAGTTTTGTTTAGTGACAGGATGGTACTAATGAACTGTCAATCTATAATATTGTATTTATGCTTTATTCGTATATTATATCTGCCTATTTCCTATCAGATATACCAACTTATGTCTCTTACTATGCTTTAGATATTAAGGAATCCCTTAACCTCTGCAAGCATATCCTCCTTGTCACATACTGTGTCGTGGAGAACCTTTGCTGATCTGATATCCTCTATAGCCTGAGGTACCTTTACACCTGAGAGCTTCTCAAGCTCGTCGACAAGCTCAAAGTCTGTCTTGGAATCATACTCAGCGTCTATAGCGTTCATAACACTTCTTGTGAACTTGTATGGGCTTGCTGTTGACGCGATGACTGTAGGTGTCTTATCTCCTGTCTCTGCCACATACTTTTCATATACTGTAGCCGCAACTGCTGTATGTGTATCGATGATATAATCATCTGACTCATATACCTTTTTGATGGTAGCTGCTGTCTCTGCCTCTGTTGCATATCCACCATAGAACTCAGCAAGCTTTGCCTTCATATCGTCTGTGATGGTGTACACTCCATCTGTTGTGAGTTCTTTCATAAGCTCTGAGTTCTTCTCAGCATCATTGCCAGCAATCTTGTATATCAGTCTCTCAAGGTTGCTTGAAATGAGGATATCCATCGATGGTGATGTTGTGAGTATGAACTCTCTGTTTCTATCGTATGTTCCTGTCTGGAAGAAATCAAACAGAACCTTGTTGTCATTTGATGCACAGATGAACTTTGCGATTGGAAGTCCCATCTCCTTTGCGTAGTATGCAGCAAGGATATTACCAAAGTTACCTGTTGGAACGTCCACGTTGATCTTGTCGCCTGCCTTGATGGTTCCGTCTGCAACAAGTCTTGTGTAAGCGTATACATAGTATACCATCTGAGGGACAAGACGTCCGATGTTGATTGAGTTTGCTGATGAAAACTGATATCCCTTCTCATCCATGTACTTTGCAAGCTCTGCATCTGAGAACATCTTCTTTACGCCAGTCTGAGCGTCATCGAAGTTTCCTGTGATACCTACAACAAATGTATTATCTCCCTTCTGGGTAACCATCTGCTTCTCCTGAATAGGGCTTACACCGTGCTTTGGATAGAACACGATTATCTTTGTTCCAGGAACATCTGCAAATCCTGCAAGGCAGCCTTACCTGTATCACCTGATGTTGCTGTGAGGATGACAATCTCATTCTTTACGCCATTCTTCTTTGCTGATGTTGTGAGAAGATATGGAAGGATTGAAAGTGCCATATCCTTGAATGCTATTGTTGATCCATGGAAAAGCTCAAGATAATATGCTCCTGCCTTATTCACAAGTGGTGCTATAACCGGTGTATCAAACTTTGAATCATATGCTGAATCTATACAATGCTTAAGCTCAGCCTCTGTGAAGTCTGTGAACATAAGCTTCATAACCTCGTATGCAACCTGCTGATAGTTCATCTTTGCAAGGTCTTCCAGAGACACATCAAGTGCTGGTATAGAATCTGGTACAAAAAGGCCCCCCTCATTAGCAAGTCCCTTAAGTATAGCCTGTGATGCTGTTGCTGTCTCATTTGCATTTCTTGTGCTTCTGTAGATAAGTTCCATTTGCCAATCTCCTTAATAAATATATTTAAACATTTCGTTATGTACTAAACTCAGGAATCACCTGTATTCTTACAAATAATCGTGTGCATTATAACACAGCATTTTATAAAAACAAGCTATAGCCCTCCTCATTCGTGCGACTTTCCCAATACTTATATCACTGCATTTAAAAACCCGCCTTACGGCGGGTCTTTAATATATCTGTATATAATTTCTGATTTTTATTACTTTACATATACATCATAGTAGCCTGTTGCGAAGTTGAGAGCTGCCTGATGATTTGAGAAGTAGATGTCAAGGTGATTACCGTTGATCGCTCCACCTCTGTCCTGTACTGTGTATGTGTGACCATCCACGATGAGCTCTGTACCAAATGCAAAGTTGCTTGGTGCTGCACATGTAACACCCTCAACCGCAGGAGCACCTGAAGCTGTTGTCGGGTTATCCATGTTGCTGTACTCTCCACAGCAGATTGGGCATGGACAATATGCCGTAATCCAGAATGTTCCGAGATATGTACCTGATGTCTCACCATTCACCCACATAACCTTGTCATCAGGAAGTCCGTCTGTTGACTTCTCTGTTGATGGATCAACTGATATCTGATCGTCAGGAAGTCCTGCTGCTGACTTATCCTTATCCTTAACCTTCATCTGTGTGGTAGGCTCTGACTTTGTTGTGTCTGCTGCCTGCTGTGCAGCCTCTGTTGCACGAGCCTCTGTTGTGCTCTCCTGAACTCCACCGCTTATGGCTGAAGTCTTCTTAGCTGTCTTCTTGCTTGAGAGGGCTACTGAACCAGTCTTGTTGACATCTGACAGAGTACCATCTGCCAGTGCAACTGATGATGTTGCCTCTCCATAGTCTGCTGTGTTGTCTGCGTATAATGTATTACCTGCTGCTGCGATCGACACTCCCTTGCCCTTGGATGAAACCATGCTGTCATCTGATGCGATAACTGCGTATGATGAAAATCCAACTGCCAGGAGTACTGCTCCTATGCTAATCTTCTTTACGTTTCTTTTCAGTGATGTCTTCATTAGTTTCTGTGATTTCATACGTGATGAATCTGAAAACTTTTGCATAACCTTTTCTCCTTAATTTCTTTACGGTTTCAGAATTGTTACAAAACCGTTAAAATTTAACTCATGACGCTATTATAATCTCTGTCAAAAGAAAGGTCAAGCAAAGTGGCTATTTTTGTAAATCATGCACAATCCGCATAAAATCTTTAATTCCGTTAATGTAAACATGCAACATTTTAAAATGCTATTTTTGTGCATGTTTCACATTTTAGTACCGTAACATTTTTGAAACAAATCAGCATCTTGTATATTTTTACTTTAGAGTTTTTAATAAATTCTTTGTTTTCTGTTACATTTTTTTGTTTTTATGTTAACTCACAATGACTTTTTCAGGTGCGCTGTCAGCCCATCTACAGAGCAGTTCCTCAAGCTCCTCGTAAGTCTCAACCTGGTTCACATTGCTCCTGAGCTTTGCCGAATCATACATTCCGACTGAGTACCATGCCACGTGCTTTCTCATCTCATGGATACCTGTGTACTCACCCTTGAACTCAACCATGAGTCTCGCATGTCTCAGCATCATATCCTTCACTTCATATATGTCAGGCTTGTCCGGCAGCTCGCCATGCTCGTAGTAGTATTTCATATCGTGGAATATCCACGGGTTGCCCCTCGCACCTCTTCCTATCATAAAGCCGTCACAGTTCGTCTGCGCCCTCATGTCTATGATGTCCTGAGGAGTGTTTATATCGCCATTGCCAATGATCGGGATGATGCACGCCTCCTTCACCCTGGCTATGACGCTCCAGTCCGCATGTCCCTGATAATACTGCTGCCTTGTCCTTCCGTGCACCGCCACAGCGGCAGCCCCGCTCTCCTGGGCTATATGTGCTATCTCAGGCGCATTTATATGCTCTGAATCAAATCCGCTTCTTATCTTGATGGTCAGCGGTATGCTTATAGCTTTTGCCATGGCCTCGACTATCCTTCCAACGAGAACCGGATCCTTCATCAGCGCAGATCCCTCTCCATTGTTGACCACCTTCGGCACAGGGCAGCCCATATTTACATCTATGAACGAATAACCGTTGCTCTCTATCCTCTTTGCCATCTCCGCCATGATCTCAGGATCAGAGCCAAAGAGCTGCAGCCCAAATGGCTTCTCCCGCTCATCCATAGCCAGAAGCGGCTTCGTGTTCTTATTTTTATAATATATTGCCTTGGCACTCACCATCTCGCTGTACAGGATATCACAGCCCTGTTCCTTGCATAAAAGACGAAATGGCTGGTCACATACACCAGCCATCGGCGCCAGGATCAATTTATCTCTGAAATCCATAAATTTCTCCATTGCTTCTATAATAATATATAATTTGCAAAATCCGACTTATTTCTGCTTGTCCATGATAAGTCTGAGTCCGTGAAGTGTGAGATCCGGATCATACACATCTATGCAGTCCGTGTTCTCATATATCATCTTTCCAAGTCCGCCGGTAGCCACGACCTTCATGTTGTCGTATCCTGACTCCTTGCGCATTCTCTTCACTATATACTCTGTCTGGCCAATATAGCCCATGCACACACCGGCCTGCATACTGGATATCGTGTCCTTGCACAGTATCGTCTCAGGCACCTTTATCTCTATCTCAGGAAGCTTGGCTGTTCCCGTCCACAGAGCATTTGCAATAAGCCTTATGCCCGGCGATGTGACCTCAGCCTCAAACACGCCATCGGCATTGATGAGGTCGTACGTTGTGGCAGTTCCAAAGTCCACCGTGAGAACCGGTCCGCCATACATGTGATAAGCCGCAACTGCGTCAACTATTCTGTCAGCTCCAAGCTGCTTCGGGTTTGGCAGCGCTATATTGATCCCCGTCTTTATTCCCGGTTCAACTATGAGTGGTGTTATTCCAAAATATTTCTTTATGCCATTCACCAGGGAATGCATGATCTTCGGAACAACCGAAGCGATTATAACTTCATCTATAACATCAGTTGACAACTGTCTCATTCTGAGCCAGTCGCGCAGAAATACTCCGTACTCATCCGATGTTCTCGATATCCCGGTGGTCATCCTGAAGGTCTTCTCCAGGCGTTCTCCGTCAAACAGTCCTATCGTAATATTTGTATTTCCAGCATCAATAGCAAATAACATGCCCCTTTTTCCTTCCTGATCTTCCAATTATTTTATATCATTCATTTACAAGACTGTTAATGTCAACACCCTGTATAAATATCTTATAGAACAGCTCCAGACTCTGGAACAGCTCCTTCTTTTCATTCTGCAGCTTCTTGACCTTGAGTCCGCATCCTATGTCGTCAAATAACAGGTCATCCTCAAGTGCCCTCGTCTGTATCTTCAGATTGCCGGCGTCGTCAAACACCAACATAAATATTCCTCCGACCTCCTGTGTAAACGCTCCACACATGGCGTGAAGCTCGTCCTTTATCTCATCAGGAAGCTTTGAAAATTCCTTGTTCAGATAAAACTTCTGATTATATATCGAGCTGGCGCACAGAACAAGCTCGCCATCCTCTGTCCTGGTTGAAATCTCCATAACCGCTCCTATCCTATAACGTCCGCCATATCGTACATTCCTGCAGGCTTGCCCTTGAGGAACTTTCCTGCCTCAACAGCACCCTTTGCAAATACTGACTTGGAATATGCCGTGTGCTTGAACTCTATAACCTCATCAATACCTGCAAATATCACCTCATGCTCTCCAACTATAGTGCCGCCTCTGACAGCAGAGATTCCGAGCTCCTTCTTATCCCTCTTCTTTCTCACCTGGCTTCTGTCGTACACATACTCATACTGCTCATTGCATGCCTCATTGATTGAATCAGCAAGAGCAAGAGCTGTTCCGGATGGAGCATCCACCTTCTGGTTGTGATGCTTCTCAACTATCTCTATATCATATCCGGCTGGTGAGAATACCTTCGCAGCATCCTTCAGAAGCTTCATGAGTGTATTGATTCCCAGTGACATGTTCGCTGACTTGAGTATGGCAACCTTTGCACTGCACTCCTTTACCTTTGCAAGCTGCTCATCTGAGAGACCTGTTGTGCAGAGAACTATAGGAGTCTGTGTCCTCACACCGTAATCGAGGAGCTTGTCAACAGCTACAGCCGC
>ENA-OQMX01000071-OQMX01000071.1-human-gut-metagenome-genome-assembly--contig:-NODE-71-length-25491-cov-3.296286_pt1 | contig 25491 bp, 19 predicted proteins | sample MGYA00242622_ERZ504866 | MGnify/ENA primary metagenome ERZ504866 (study PRJEB26092, sample SAMD00036422) | human gut metagenome | host: Homo sapiens | study: EMG produced TPA metagenomics assembly of...
CTCTGCCTATGAAAGACTTCAGATGGCAGGCAACAAGCCGGTCGTTTTTGATAGGCGGCGGCACAGGCTATGTAGGCGACCCGTCCGGCAGAACCGATATGCGTTCCATGATGACTCCCGAAACCATACAGCATAACTGCGATTGCTTTAAAAAGCAGATGGAGCGTTTTATAGAATTCGGGCCCGACAAGGCAATAATGGTAAATAACGCAGATTGGCTCTTGAAGCTCAACTACATCGACCTTTTACGTGATGTCGGTGCTTGTTTCTCGGTCAATAATATGCTGAGAGCCGAGTGCTATAAGCAGAGAATGGAAAAGGGACTTTCGTTCCTTGAGTTTAACTATATGATAATGCAGTCCTATGACTTCTATCATTTGTTTAAGCATTACGGCTGCAATATGCAGTTCGGCGGCGACGATCAGTGGAGCAATATGCTCGGCGGAACTGAGCTTATAAGAAAGAAGCTCGGTAAAGACGCTTACGCTATGACCATAACGCTTCTCTTGAATTCAGAGGGTAAGAAGATGGGCAAAACTCAGTCGGGTGCGGTTTGGCTTGACCCCAATAAAACTTCTCCGTTTGAGTTCTATCAGTATTGGAGAAACGTAGCCGATGCAGATGTTCTCAAATGCATCAGAATGTTGACTTTCCTGCCCCTTGAAGAAATTGACAAGATGGATAAGTGGGAGGGCAGCCAGCTTAATACCGCCAAAGAAATACTCGCCTTTGAGCTTACAAAGCTTGTTCACGGCGAAGAAGAGGCAAATAAAGCTCAGCAGACCGCAAGAGCATTGTTCTCGGGAAGCGGAAACCTTGACAATATGCCTTCTTACACTCTTTCAAAAGATGATCTTACCGACGGAAAAATTGCCGTAAACGACATTCTCTTTAAAGCCGGTATGACTAAATCAAAGGGCGAGGGCAGACGTCTTATAGAGCAGGGCGGAGTTTCCGTAAATGATAAAAAAGTTGCCTCTGCCGTTGAAACCGTCTGTGCCGATGATTTTTCGGACGGCAGTATAATAGTCAAAAAGGGCAAAAAGGTATTTTATAAAATTATTTTGGAATAATCGCATATTGTCCTGTTTCGACGCAACACCGTTTGACAGTAAAAAAGCCTTGCGACTCGGCTCTCAGCTGAATCGCAAGGTTCTTTTTTATATTGATTAGCCTTCTGATTAAGACTTATGCTTTAATATCCGTGTTTTTGTTAATTCCTTTTTTTCGGAGTATAATGCACGGTATTAAAACAAGCAACGCAACTATTGCTGCCGCTAAAAACATCTGTGCGCACGGCTCATAGTTTGACAGTCCGTCATCACCGACATATGTTCCGCCGGCATACGCTTTACAAACCCGGTCGCCTATTGACGGGCCTACAATCATCGGTATAAGCACAAAGAATATCATTCTGATTCCCTGAAAAAGGCCTGTCTTATCTTCGGGTGTGTAGTCGCGTACCGTTGAATTAAGCATAATTCCGAGCAGACCGTATCCTGCAAAGAGCGGTATTGCGGCAAGAGCAAATTTGCCGGCGGTATGCATAAATGAAGCGGCAAAAAGTCCGACTGTAAACAGTGCTATTGCAACAAATAAAAGAATGTTTTTGCCTATTTTGTCAATAAGCTTGCCGACAAGAACTATTACGGCGACAAGCGCGATTATTACAAACGGTGCCGCAATAAGCACGGGCTTGGTTACGTAACCGAGCAGATCTTCAATGTTAAATCCGAGACTGTGCTGAAGATATATTAAAAGATATGGGAAAAATACCTGAACTGCAGTTTGGAAAAGACATATAGCTATGAACGCAAGATAGAGCTTGCTGTTCTCTTTCACTACGGACGGCTTGAAGCCGTAAATAAGGTCCTTCCAGTAATTACCGTTTTTTTCATGTACTCCGCTTCGAGAATCTTTAAGCGTGAACAGGCCGAGAATGCCACAGACAATAACAAATCCGCCTATGGCAAAGAAAAATACGGGATATCCGCCGATTGCGTCTATCATACCGCCGAAGGCGATTACAACTACCATCGCAACAACCGGCAATATGGCAAGCACACTCTCGGCAGTAGCTCTGTTTTTCGGAGTTGTAATGTCCGTTATCCATGCATTGAAGGCCGAGTCGTTACTTGTTGAGCCGAAAAAGGTCATAACACAGTCCATAACGATTACAGTCACGGCGGTGGCGGTGATAACCTTATAAGAATCGGAGATGCCGAACAGGCTGCCTATGTTGTCTTTTGTTATAAAACCGAATGCTCCGGTTGTAATACCCCAAATTATGTAGCCGAGAGAAATGAATATTTTTCTCTTGTTTACTCTGTCTGACAGATTACCCATTATAAATGTGGTAATAACCGCCGTTGCGGCACTGAATGCTACCATAAGCTTTATTGCCGTCATTGACGAGAGCGAGCCGGTTACTTTCCCGCCCTCGTAAACCGTGTTGTAAAGGAATGTGTTAAAATACATATTTTCAAGCGTCCAGGCCATTTGACCCGTAAATCCGAAAAGACAAATGTTGAACCAAATTCTTCCGGATAATTTGCTGTCTGCTGCGCCGTTTTTCTTGAGCGGACTTTTTGTCTCAGCTTTCATTATCTCCCTCTTTTCAATGTATGAAACTGTTTGTGACAATTTCATATAAAATATCATTCATCTATTATAATTGTGTGCAAAAAGTATGTCAAGAAATATATTTGACAACTGTATAAAAGCAATCGGCTTCTTTTGACCGACGCCCCAAAACTGTTAACAATTTTTAAATTTGCTAAAAATTTGTCTTTTTGTCTTGTAACTTTTTAAAAATAGTATAAAATGTATCTGTTTATCAGTATTTCACTGAAGATCATTTTGTAAAGGATGAAAACTTGATGGAAAACAAGCAACGTGAAAAAAGCGCTGCCGAAGCGTACAGAGAAGAACGTAAGCAGCGTATGGCCAAGGCTGCCAAAAAGCAGACTAAAAAGAATCCTAAGGCAGCAAAGGCCGGCAGAATAGTAGGAAAGGTTATAGCTATTGTCCTTGCCGTGGCTATTTGTCTTGCGGCCGTCGGCGGTATACTCAATTTCTTCGGTGTTCCGCAAAAGGTGCTTAAAGCCGCTAAATTCGGCTCTGAAAAAGATAACGTGGCAACATATAATTACTATTATATGACGCTCTATAATTATTATTATAATATGTCGAATCAGTATGATACATATTACGGCAAGGGTATGGGCAAGATGTATACCGGCTATGATACATCGAAAACTCCCATGGATCAGGAATATACAGGTGATACTTCAAGTCTTAATACAGATGAGGAAATCAAGACTTGGGCAGATTTTCTCAGGGTTTCGGCACTGAATTATATGCAGTCCTATACGGCATATGCGGATTTGGCGAGGAAAAACGGTCTTACTCTCAATGACGAAGAAAAGGCCGAGATTGACGAGAGAGTATCAAGCATCAAGAAGAGTGCCGACAACAACGATTTTTCGCTTGACCGCTATATTCAGAAAATATACGGCAAGGGCGTAACCGAAAAGGTTCTCAGAGCCGCTCTTGAAGACAGCACGCTTGCATCTAAGTATGCGCAGCAGAAGCAGTCCGAAATATCGGATGCGATAACGAATGATGAGATAGTAGCCGAGTATGAGGCTAATCCGAATAATTATACCACTCTTTCCGTATCTGCGTTTAAAGTATCGGCTAATGCAAATGTTGACAGCAATGCCACGGATGAGGAAAAAACGGACGGCAAATACCGCTGCCATGAGCGAGGCAAAGGCTTCTGCCGATAAATACGCGGCAAACGTAAAGAGCGCGGATGACCTTCTCAAGCAGGCTCAGAGCTATAATTCTTCACTCACTTCATCCTCGGTTGTTTTGTCGGATACAACATATTCTTCAATCAGCAGTTCGCTCGGTTCGGCTGCAGCCGATTGGGCGGTTTCCTCCGACAGAAAGGTCGGCGAAGTAGGTGTTATAGAGGTTGACGGCGGTTATGTTGTAATGTATATTACAGCCACGGCTCATCTTGACGAAACAAGGGCTGTAAATGTACGTCATATTCTCTTCCAGTTCAAATCAACAGACAGCAGCGGATCTACCGCAAATCTTACCGATGAGCAAAAGACAGAGTATTATAATAAGGCCAAGACGGTTTACGACCAGTATCTTGCAAATCCCACAGAGGATAATTTTGCGGCTCTTGCAAACAGCAACAGCGATGACACCGGTTCAAATACCAAAGGCGGCCTTTATGAGAATGTTAAGCCCGGTCAGATGGTTACTCAGTTTAACGACTGGTGCTTTGATTCATCAAGAAAACCCGGCGATACCGATATAATCGAAACAACGTACGGCTATCATATTATGTACTTTGTAGGCACAGCCGATGAAACCGTATGGAAGGCAAAGGTCAGAAGCACTCTTGCAACCTCTAAGTTCGAGGAATTTGATAAAGAGCTTGTTTCCGATACGGGAGACTATGCAAAAAAGGCTAACAAGTCTGTGATTAAGTGGACCTCTAAGAACCAGGAGAAGCTTCTCAAAACCTATGCCGTTAACTCAAAGTATAACAGCAAGACTACATCTACTACAAGCTCAAACGCAAGCACCCTCTATTAAGAGTGAGCCGTTTTGCACGATTTATCGTGTTCGTTGAGCGTAATTTAAAAAAGCTTTTCGGCAGTCCGCTTTTGCGGGCTGCCTTTTTGCGCGCAAATACACTTTTTATATAATATGTTCATTTTTGTAAACGGCGTTAATTCCTATTGACAAAGTGGGAGTTGGGAAGTATAATTGCCAGTGGAAAGATAGGAGATTAAAACAATTTACTGTCTTTTGTGCTGTAATCGGCTGTTTCGCTGTTGTGAAACGGCGTGGAAAGGAGTGCTTTTTATGATGATATCTTCAAAGGGCAGATATGCTCTGCGGGTTATGCTGGATTTGGCAGAGCAGGGCAGCAATAAATATATAAGCCTTAAAGATATCGCGGAGAGACAGGACATTTCCCGAAAATATCTTGAGAGCATTATGACCGAGCTTTCAAAAAACGAGCTTGTCGAAAGTGCCATCGGAAAAACCGGCGGATATAAATTAAAGCGTGCACCGGAGAATTACAAGGTCGGTGAAATCCTATATGCCGCCGAGGGCGAGCTTACTCCCGTATCTTGTCTTGCAAAAGACGGAAAAAAGTGTGACAGGGGAGATTCCTGTTATACTTATCCGTTTTGGCTCGGACTTGAGGAGCATATAAAAGAATATGTTAACAGCTATACGCTTAAAGATGTTCTCGAACTTAAAAATAAACAAAAGAATTCATGCTGTAAATGTGATTCCCACAACGAAAACGAGGATGATGTAATATGAAAAACGATAATCTGCTTGAAATTAAAGACCTTCACGTCAGTGCAGGTGAAAAAGAGATACTTCACGGTGTAAATCTTACGGTCGGAAAAGATGAAACACACGTTCTTATGGGTCCGAACGGAACAGGTAAGTCCACGCTCGGCTACGCCGTAACGGGTAATCCGGAATATACCGTCACAAGCGGCGAAATTATATTTGACGGAGAGAATATAACAGATATTCCCGTTAACGAAAGAGCCAACAAGGGTATATTTTTGTCGTTCCAAAATCCTCTTGAGGTACCGGGCGTTACTCTCAGTGCATTTATAAGAAGTGCTCTTGAGCAGAAAACAGGCAGCCGTCTGCGCCTTTGGGATTTTAAAAAGAAGCTCTCTGAAACCATGAAGCTTCTCTCAATGGATGAGTCTTACGCCGAGCGAGATTTAAATGTGGGTTTTTCCGGCGGAGAAAAGAAAAAAGCCGAAATACTTCAAATGCTTATGTTGGAGCCGAAGCTGGCGATTCTTGATGAAACCGATTCCGGTCTCGATGTAGACGCAGTTCGTACCGTTTCAAACGGAGTAAAGCTTTACAGAGAGAGAGTAAAAGGCTCATTGCTCATCATAACTCACAGCACGAGAATACTTGAAGCCTTGACCGTTGACAAAACTCATGTTATGGAAAACGGCGTTATAGTCAAAAACGGCGATGCGTCGCTTGTCGGGGAAATAAATGAAAACGGCTTCGGCAATATCTGATTTATCCCATGGAAAAGCTGGTGATTATAAATGAAAGAGAAAAGTCAAATTGAAGACATTGACCGCAGCGTCTATGATATACGCGATGAGGAGCACGACGCTTATCGTATGGAGAGCGGACTTACTCCCGAAATTATCGACAAGCTCTCCAAGGAGAAAAACGACCCTGTTTGGATGCAGCAGTTCCGTCTTCAGTCCTTGCAGATATATAACGAGATGAAGGTGCCAAATTGGGGACCTTCTCTTGACGGACTTGATATAGCTAATATCGCGACATATGTTCGCCCCAACACAAAAATGCAAAACAATTGGAAAAACGTGCCTAAAGATATAAAGGACACCTTTGAAAGACTCGGTATTCCAAAGGCAGAGCGTAAATCTCTCGCAGGTGTCGGTGCACAGTACGACTCGGAGCTTGTGTATCACAATGTGAAAGATGAGGTTGCGGCGCAGGGTGTTGTGTATTCCGATATGGAGAGCGCAATGAACGGCGAGTATGCCGATATGGTAAAAAAATATTTTATGAAGCTTGTAACTCCGCGCGACCATAAGTTTGCCGCTCTTCACGGTGCTGTTTGGTCAGGCGGCTCGTTCGTATACGTGCCTAAGGGTGTGCAGGTTTCAATTCCGCTTCAGTCGTATTTCAGACTTAACGCAAAGGGCGCAGGGCAGTTTGAGCATACACTTATAATTGTCGATGAGGGCGCAAGTCTACATTTCATCGAGGGCTGTTCCGCACCGAAATACAATGTTGCAAACCTTCACGCGGGTTGCGTTGAATTGTTTGTCAAGAAAAATGCCAAGCTCAGATATTCAACTATTGAAAACTGGTCTAAAAATATGTATAACCTTAACACCAAGCGTGCTCTTGTTGAAGAGGGCGGCGTTATCGAGTGGGTTTCGGGTTCGTTCGGCTCACATGTCGGCTGCCTTTATCCCATGAGCATTTTAAAGGGTGATAATTCCCGTATGGAGTTTACGGGCGTCACCTTTGCCGGCAAGGGTCAAAACCTTGATACGGGTGCAAAGGTTGTTCACGTAGGGAAAAATACAAGCTCTTATATGAATACCCGTTCAATAAGCAAGGGCGGCGGAATAAGCACCTTCAGAAGCAGCGTTGTTGTCGAAAAGAGCGCAAAAGGGACTAAGTCATCGGTTTCGTGCCAATCTCTGATGCTTGATTCGCAGTCGCGCTCCGATACAATACCGGCTATGGATATACGCACTAAAGATGCCGCAGTCGGTCACGAAGCCAAAATCGGCAGCATCAGCAACGAAGCTGTATTTTACCTTATGAGCCGCGGTATGAGTGAGGAGGACGCACGCGCCCTTATAGTAAGCGGCTTTGCGGATAATGTCTCAAAAGAGCTTCCCGTCGAATATGCCGTTGAAATGAATAACCTCATAAGGCTTGAAATGAAAGGCAGTATAGGCTAAAGGTCTTTTTGAAAGGGTGAATTATATGACTTTGATAAACAGACTTCCGACACGGACTTGGAATCGGCTCGGCGTAAATGAAACGGCTCTTTCTTGGGACGAAAACGGCACAACCGAGATGTCTCCGCTTACTGTTGACGTAACGGGACGCAAAAAGGTAGTGCGTGTCGAGGTAAACGGCGAAAATGAATTCAGCCGCAAGAAAGTTACGATAAATGCTCAAAGCGAAACCTCGGTTACCGTTATAGAAGTTCTTTCGACGGAAAATAATCTTGCTGTCGAAACAGAGCTTAACGTAAAAGAGAATGCTCTTGTGCGTCTTATTCAGGTGCAAAGAAGCGGAGAAAAGTCACTTGTTTACAATAAAGTAACGTCTTTCTGCGATGAAAGCGGCAGGGTAGAGCTTTTACAGGTTTTCCCGGGCAAAGGAGATATTTATTCCGACAGCCTCATTGAGCTTACGGGAGATAAGAGCAGTTTTAAATCCGACATAGGCTATCTCGGCCAAAGGGAGCAGACGGTAGATATAAATCTTGTCGTAAATCATTACGGCAAGAGCACCGAAAGCGAAATAAACGCAAGCGGTGCGCTGAAGGATTCTTCTTCAAAAATATTCAGAGGCACAATTGACTTTAAAACCGGCTCGTCCGACTCCGTAGGCAACGAAAAAGAGACTGTTTTAATGCTCGGCGACGGCGTTATAAATAAAACCGTACCGCTTATTCTTTGCGCCGAAGAAAACGTCGTCGGCAATCACGGCGCAACAATAGGCGAGCTTGACGATGAAACGCTGTTTTATTTTGAGAGCCGCGGCATAGGAAAAGCCGAGGCTGAAAATATTCTTGCGAGAGCCGCAATTGAGCGTCTGGCCCGCGAAACCGGCGACGAAGAAACCGAAAAGCTCATAATCAAAATTCTTGATGAGGATCTTTAAAATGCACTACGATTACAGAAATGATTTTCCGCTGCTTATGCAGAATAAAATAATTTATATCGATAATGCCGCGACTTCACAGCGTCCGCAATGCGTTATTGACGCCGAGGGCGATTTTTACAAAAATTACAACGCAAACCCTCTGCGCGGACTTTACTCTTTGAGTGTCGAGGCCACCGAGGTCTACGAAAACGCAAGAGAAGCCGTTCGAAAATTTATAGGTGCCGAAAAGAGCAACGAGATAATTTTTACAAGAAATACCACGGAAAGCCTTAATCTTGTTGCATACAGCTATGGGCTTTCAAATGTTAAAAAAGGGCGACGAGATAGTTGTTTCGATAATGGAGCATCACAGCGACCTTTTGCCTTGGCAAATGGTGGCTAAAACCTGCGGTGCCGAGCTTAAATTCATCGAATGTGCTAAGGATGGCAGCATCGACCTTGAAAAGGTGAAAGAGCTTATAACAAGCAGAACGAAAATTGTCGCAATGACGCAGGTTTCAAACGTGCTCGGCAGAGAGTATCCTGTAAAAGAAATTGCAAAGCTCGCTCACGAAAAGGGCGCCGTTATGGTTGTTGACGGAGCGCAGAGCACACCGCATATGAGGGTTGACGTCACAGACCTCGACGCGGATTTCTTCGCTTTTTCGGGTCATAAGCTTTTGGCACCTATGGGCATAGGTGTTCTTTACGGCAAAGAGGAATTACTCGAAAAAATGCCTCCGTTTTTGTCGGGCGGCGAGATGATAGATTCCGTTACGCGCACATCGGCTGTGTATGCCGAGTTGCCGCACAAATTTGAGGCCGGTACAGTAAATGCCGCAGGTGCCGCAGGGCTAAAGGCAGCAATAGATTATATTGAAAAAGTCGGATTTGACTATATAAGTGAGCGTGAAATTGCACTTACATCACGTGCAATCGAAAAAATGAAAAAAATTCCTCACGTAAATATTATCGGTTCGGAAAATGCCGACGAGCATACGGGAATAGTTACATTCACGATCGACAATGTACATCCGCATGATATAAGCGAAATATTGGCTGCGGACGGGATAGCCGTAAGAGCCGGTCACCACTGTGCGCAGCCGCTGCTTACGCATTTGGGACTTAATTCCACAGCAAGAGCAAGCTTTGCTTTTTACAATACCGAGGACGAAGTCGATAAATTTACCGACAGCGTAGCAACGATAAGGGAGCGTATGGGTTATGGAGAATAGAAGCTTTTATAATGAAATACTGACGGAGCACAATGTTCATCCGGAGTTTAAGCGCGATTTGCCCGACGCCGATATAGTTTTGGAGGGCGTTAACCCCAACTGCGGCGACGACATATGGCTCAAGCTTAAAACCGACGGAGATACAATAACCGACGGTGCCTTTGTCGGCGACGGATGTGCTATCTCGCAGGCGTCTGCGGATATTATGCTCGGTATGATTATAGGCAAGAAAAAGGAAGATGCGTTAAAGCTCGGTGATACATTTATTAAAATGATTAAGGGCGAAGCTACCGAGGATGAGATAGAAGGCCTTGAAGAGGCGTCCGCACTTCGCGATATTTCACATATGCCGGCGCGTGTAAAATGTGCCGTTCTCGGTTGGCATACGCTTTCCGAGGCCTTAAACGGCAAAGAAAAGAAATAATTTTGCTGACTTTTGACCGTTGGTTGAGTGTTCATAAGGCAGTTTTGCTTCAAAAGAACCTCTTTTGTACAACAATAATAAGCCCCTCAGATGAGCCGAAACTCATCTGATGGGCTTATTTTTATAGCATCAAAAATATATCATTTAATACTGCCTTATGAACGCCCGGCCTTATCCGCGCCGGCTTTTTCTTGACTCATTATTTTTTCAGTTCGGTTGTTTTGTCGTGCCTTATATTGTATAATAAAGCAAATGATTACAGGGTGAAGATATGAAGGACTTTATAAAAAAGCCTCCTATGGGTTGGAACAGTTGGGATTGCTACGGTGCAGGCGTAACCGAAGATGAGCTTCTCGGAAATGCCGGGTTTATGCGTGACCGATTAAAGCAATACGGCTATCAATATGTTGTCTGCGATATACAGTGGTATGAGCCGGCGGCTAAGGGCAATGTATACAATAACTTTGCCGACCTTTGTATGGACGAATATTCGCGGCTTATCCCGGCGGTAAATCGCTTCCCGTCCTCCGCAAACGGCGCGGGATTTAAGCCGATTGCAGATAAAATTCACTCTATGGGGCTTAAATTCGGTATCCACATTATGCGAGGTATTCCGCGTCAGGCGGTTCACCGAAATACGCGTATTTACGGCACAACTGCCCGTGCGCGCGACATTGCTTCTCAGTTTTCGCTGTGTCCTTGGAATACCGATATGTACGGGGTGGATACGGAAAAAAGAGGGGCCGAAGAATATTACGATTCTCTTTTTAAACTGTATGCTTCTTGGGGCGTTGACTTTGTAAAAGTCGATGATATAGCAAATACCGAATTCAGTCCGCAAAACCCGTATTCCGCGGAAAAAGAAATAGAAATGATACGTGCCGCAATAGACCGTTCCGGCAGAGATATGGTACTGAGCCTGTCGCCGGGTCCCGCACCGTTAAACAAAGCCGAGCATCTCTCGGAAAATGCAAATATGTGGCGTATTTCGGGCGATTTTTGGGACAGATGGGATAAGCTTCTCAATATGTTTTCACTCTGCGAAAAGTGGTATCCGTATGTGAAAGACGGCTCATTTCCCGATTGCGACATTTTGCCGCTCGGCAAGCTCTGCATAGACGGCTCTTATATGGGCGATATGGGGCGTGATTCGGGGTTTACAAAGGAAGAACAAAAAACTATGATGACCTTGTGGGCTGTTTTTCGCTCTCCGCTTTTTTTCGGCGGCGAGCTTCGCCTTACGGATAATTATACTCTGTCTCTTGTCACAAATCCCGAAGTTATAAATGTGAACCAAAACTCCGAAAAACCGTTGCTTGTATATAATAAAGGCGGCATTGCCGTGTGGCAGACTAAAATCGAAAACTGTACTGCGGTTGCGGTTTTCAATCTTTCCGATGAAGAAAAACATTATAAATTAAGTTTTTTGAATTTGGGCATTGAGAACGTCCGTGCGGTTCGCGATTTATGGGCGAGAAAAGATATTTCAAAATGTGAAAATGACGTTACTGTCTCTTTAAAACCGCATTCGTCGGAATTTTTTGAGATATATTGATTTTTGGCATTAACAGCATAGATGGGGGTGCGAAATGCTTAATTTTATAATCGGTCGCAACAACAGCGGCAAAACCGAAAAATCAGAGCTCTTATCGCAGAGAGAGCGTCCGAAAATAAAAAGTGTATACTCATAGTGCCCGAGCAGTTCTCGTTTGAAAGTGAACGCAGTATTCTCGAAAAAATCGGCGCGCAAAAAATGCTTAACGTAGATATATTGAGCTTTACGCGCCTTGCTTTCGTAATAAACGAGCAGTACGGCAAGGCACTCAATAAGACAATCGACGACGGCACGCGCAAAGTGTTGATGAGTCTTTCACTTGAGGCACTGTCGGGAAAGCTCGAATATTTTAAAAGGTTTTCGTCCAAGCCTGCGCTTTTGTCGAATCTTCTGACTTTCGTAACCGAGCTTAAGCAGTGTGCCGTAACTCCTGACGAGATTGCGGAAATCTCCGGCAAGACAGGAAATAAATCACTCGGTAAAAAGCTCTCGGAGCTTTCACTTATTGCGGCATCGTATGATGCCTTAGTGAGCCGCAGCTTTTTTGATGATGAGAATTTGTTAACTATTGCCGCCGATATGATATCTGAAACCGACTTTTTTGACGGAAAAGCCGTCTATTTTGATGCATTTTGCGGCTTTACAAAGCAGGAACGGAACTGTATTAAAAGTATTTTGCCGAAAGCCGAAAATGTCTTTATTTCTCTTTGCACAGACCGAGATTTATCTCGTGAGGGCGTTTCCGTTTTTGAAAATGTTAATTCGGAGTTTTCGCACCTTAAGGAGTGTGCCGCAGAGCAAAATGTCGGCGTTTCGTCTCCCGAAATACTAAATGTTAAAGAGGACGGCAGAAGCCCCGAGCTTGTTTATCTTGAAAAGTATTTGTGCGGCGAAGAATCCGAACCATATAAAGAAGAATGCGATAACATAGTTGTGTGTGCGGCGGGAAACAGAGCTGACGAAGCGGATTTTGTTGCGTGTGAAATTAAAAAGCTGTTAAGGTGTAATCCAACGCTTCGATGCCGCAATATAGCCGTTATAGAGCGTACTGCAGGAACATACGACAAGGAACTTTCCGAGAGCTTTAAAAAATACGGTGTTCCGATGTTTGAGGATAAGCGCCGGCCTATCGGTATTCAGCCTGTAATGGTATTCGTCAAATGTCTACTGGCACTTTGCGCCGAGGGCTTTTCCACGGAAAGCTTTATGAGGCTTTTGAAAACGGGTCTTACCGCCTTGTCGGGTGATGAAATATCCGAGCTCGAAAATTACGCCTTTTTATGGAACATCGACGGCTCGAAATGGCGCAGAGATTTTACGGAAAATCCCGACGGTCTCGGATTTGATGTGACCGAAAAAAGCCAAGAAAAATTGATAAGACTGAATGACATCCGCAAAAGATCGGTTTTACCGGTACTTGCCTTTAAAAAGGATTTTGAAGAGGCTGACGGCGAAAAAAAGTCGCGGCTCATATATGAGTTTTTAATCAAAAACGGCGTTACCGAAAGACTGCGAGAAAAAATTGAATACCTCGTTTCGTCTGGTGATACCGTTCTCTGTGAGGAGCAGGATACAGTTTGGGCAACGCTTATGGATATGCTCGGGAAAATGGCGTCGGCGATAGGCGAGACGGTTATAACGGCAAAACGGTACAGCGAGCTTTTTAATATACTGCTGTCTGCCGTGACACTCGGCTCGCTGCCGCAGGAGCTTGACAGCGTAACTGTCGGCGCAGCGGACAGAATCAGGGTTACCGACTGTAAGGTGGCATTTGTTATCGGTGCCGACAGCGGAGTTTTTCCGCTTGACCCTTCAACCGAGGGACTTTTAAGCGACAGCGAGCGTAAGGTGATGGGGGCTTTGGGTGTTAAGCTTGCCGAAACCGCCGAATATAAAGCGGTTGATGAGAAGCTTACGGCTTATCGTGCCGTAACGTCGCCGTCGGAAAAGCTTTATGTAACCTATTCGCTTTCAAATTTTGACGGTACTTCTATGCGCCCGTCCGAGATAGTAAACAATATTGTCACAGCTTTTCCGACAGTACCTAAGCTTGATACGGCACTTTCGGAGCCGCTGTATTCCATAGAGAGCGACGCCTCGGCGTTTAAAGTGCTTGCAACCGACTATTGTGAAAATACTGAACTTGTTGTAACGCTGAAAAAATATTTCGGCGAAAAAAACGAGTATTCTTCCCGGATAAGGTCTCTCGACAGGATTGCCTCGGGAGATAAAATGAAAATCCGAGATTCGAAAAATGCAATTTCCCTATTCGGCAAGAGTATGTATGTTTCCGCGTCTCGTGTAGAAACGTATTATAAATGCCCGTTTGAATATTTTTGTAAATTCGGTTTAAACGCAAAGCCGAGAAAAACTGCCGAGCTTGACCCTGCGCAGAGCGGTACGGTTATTCATTTTGTGCTCGAACACGTCTTATCCTTATATCCGAAGCCGCAGCTCATTAAGCTCTCAGACAATGATATTAAAAGGATAGTTAAAAATTTACTATCGGAATATCTCAACGAGACAATGGGCGGAAAAGAAAATAAGGAAAAGAGATTTTTATATCTTTATAACCGCCTTTCGGACTCGCTTTTTGAAGTCGTTAAACGAATTACCGAAGAGCTCAAGGTGTCTGATTTCACACCCACGGGATTTGAGGTGAAAATAGATGAGGACGGCGAAATTCCGCCTTATGCCGTACCGCTTCCCGACGGAGGCTTTCTGAAAATCAGAGGCTCTGTGGACAGAGTGGACACAATGAGAAAAAACGGCAAGACATATTTGCGTGTCATAGATTACAAGTCCGGAGGAAAGGATTTTGTCTTGTCCGACGTGCTTTCGGGTCTTAATATGCAAATGCTGATATATCTGTTTGCCATCGGAGAAAACGGAGAGGAAAAGTACGGCGATGTTTTCCCGAGCGGAGTGTTGTATATGCCCGCAAAAAAAAGGCACAGATGCTCTTGGCAGAAAAGCAACAAGCGAAGAAGTGCTTGAGCAAAAAATCAAAAATTCAAGACTCAGCGGCATAGTCGTAAACGATAAGGATGTCATAGAGGGCATGGACAGAGATGTCAGCGGTCGTTTTATAAATGTAACTTACGATAAAAAGAGCGGCGGCTTTAAGGGCGATTTGTTGACCGCTGCGGAGCTTGGAAGGCTTAAAACAGAGATAGACGGAATTTTGCGCGAAATGGCAAATTCTCTGAAGGCGGGAAATGTTGAGGTTCTTCCGTGCGAGAAAACAAACGACCGCGATGTGTGTGCCTATTGCGATTATTATGCCGTTTGCGGATTTGAGCAGGGCGCTCCCGTCAGAAAAATAGAAAAAATGTCGCTTAAAGATGCGAAAAAAGCACTGAATAAGGAGGGTGACGACGTTGGCTGAAAAAAAGATACAATGGAACAAGGCTCAAGTAAAAGCAATTGAGTCTCGCGACGGCTCGGTTTTAGTTTCGGCGGCGGCAGGCTCGGGTAAAACGGCGGTGCTTGTTGAGCGTGTTATCGAACGGATATGCGACGAAAAAAATCCTTGTCCGGCTGACAGCTTGCTTGTCGTTACCTTCACCAAGGCCGCAGCAGCCGAAATGAAGGAACGTATAAATGCGCGCCTTACCGAGCTTTTACAGTCCGACCCCGGCAATCGTTATCTCGCGAGGCAGCGTATGATGCTGCCTGCAAGCGACATTTGCACAATAGATTCGTTTTGCTCAAAGCTTGTAAGAGCAAATTACGATTCCGTCGGCATTACTCCGGATTTTCGCACACTCGATGATAACGAAAAAAATCTTTTAATAAAAGAGGCTGCCGACAAAACCTTGGAGGAGCTTTACGAAGAAGGCTCAAAGGAGTTTAAATCGCTTACGGAGCTGTTGATAAGCGGCAGAACCGACGATAAGCTATCCGAGGTTATATATAAGCTATATGAAAACGCCTGTGCATACGCTTTTCCGAAAAAATGGATTAACAGCGTAGTAAGGCTTTATAATCCGTCACTCTTGCCGCAGCAGACGCCGTGGGGGCAGAAAATATTAAAGGATGTAATCGAGCAGCTGCGTTATTGCGGCGAAACACTCGGTAAATGTGCGATTATGCTCCGCGAAGAGCCTAGACTTGAGGCGAGCTATTTACCGGCTGTGTACTCTGACAGCATGTATTATAAAGCGACGTATGATGCGGCACGTCGCGGCGATTGGAACCGCGTTAAAACGCTTATCGACGGGTTCAAGCCGGAAAGGCTTGGTACTGCGCCGAGAGACTTTTCCGACTCGCCTTTAAAGGAACGAGTTAAGTCGCTCAGGGATAATTGACAAAAAAATATACGCATCTCTCCAAAAGGAGGTTTGTGTCACAGAGGATGAATTTTGTGAGGATACGGCAGCACTCAGAGCTGTAATTATTAAACTGTTTTCGGCGGTTATGCTGTTTTCAAGGCATTATTCAGAGCTTAAGGAAAACAAAATGCGTATGACTTTTCCGATATTTCGCATATGGCACTTGCTTTGCTCGTAAGCAGAAACGATGATGACACAGTTGACAGAACGGAGCTGGCAAAAGAGCTTTCGCATAAGTATACCGAAATACTCATAGATGAGTATCAGGATACAAATAAGGCGCAGGATATGCTTTTCAGAGCAATATCCGATAACGAAGAAAATCTTTTCATTGTCGGTGATGTTAAGCAGAGCATATACGGCTTCAGACTTGCCATGCCGGAAATATTTTTGCAAAAACGCAAGCACCTTCCCGACTTCAACGGCAAAAATTATCCTGCCAAAATAAATCTTGACGAAAACTTCCGAAGTCGCAAAGAGGTTACAGAATACATCAACTATGTGTTCTCGAGAGTAATGAGCGAAGACAGCTGCGGCATAAATTACGATGACTCCGAGTCGCTGAAGGCGGGTGCCGATTATGAAAAATCTGCCTTTCCATGCGCCGAACTGCATATAGTCGATAAATCAAAAATCGACTGTGAATATCTTCCCGAGGCGTCACACATAGCCGATATTATAAATAAGCTGGTTGCGGAAAAAATGCCTGTAAAAACAAAATCCGGGTACAGACCGGTAATGTATAAGGACATTTGTATACTTATGAGGGGATTGAACGATGCTGACGATTATTTTGATGCGCTTACAAAGAAAAATATCCCCGTGTATTATCAGAAAAAAGGCGGCTTTTTCCAAAACACCGAAATAAACGTGATGCTGTCGTTTCTTGAAATTATTGATAACCCGTTACAGGATATTCCGCTTCTCTCGGTTCTGGTATCGCCGCTGTACGGCTTTACTCCCGACGATCTTGCTGTTATCAGAACACAAAAAAGAAGCGGCTATCTGTTTAACGCCGTTTCAAATAGCGGTCTTGAAAAGTGCCGTGATTTTATAAAGAGTCTCACTGAATACAGAGAGATGAGTACCACATGCTCAGTCAGCGACCTCTTGCGCTCTATATATGAGAGAACGGCATATCCGTCAATAGTAATGTCAATGCCTGACGGCGATACGAGACGTTTGAATTTATTGCTGCTGTTGCAATATGCCGAAAAGTATGAGAGTAATTCCGATTTGGGGCTTTCGGGCTTTGTTCGTTATTTAACCCGTACAAGAGACAGCAAGAGCAGCATTGACTCTTCCACGGGCGTTTCCGAATATGCCGATGTTGTAAGAATTATGACTATCCATGCGAGCAAGGGCCTTGAATTTCCCGTTGTCATTATCGCAGGCTGCGGAAATAAAATGAATACCAGTTCTCTGACGGATTCGCTGATCATCGACCCTGCCGCAATTCTCGGAGCGGGTATGAAACGAATTGTTGCCGAAACAGGCAGAGTGTTTGAAACTCTTCAACATCGCGCCTGTCGTCTTGCGATACGTGACAGCGAGCGGGCAGAGGAGCTGCGAGTCTTATATGTTGCAATGACAAGAGCGAGGGAACGGCTGATAATGGTCGGCTCCTCCGAAAACCGGAAACTCTCGTGAAAAAATGCGGGGCCTCCCTTTGCGGTGACAAAACACCGTCGCCCGTACTCATAAAAAAAGCCGGGTCTTATCTTGAACTCTTAATTTTGAGCCTTATGTGGCACAAAGATGCAAAGCTGCTCAGAGAGTTTGCGGCAGTCTCCGAACGTTACACCTATAATCCGAATTTTTCGCTTAATGTTGAGTATGTCACTTCGGTATCAACCGGAGAGTATATCACCGAGGACGAAGATGCGGTCGCGCCTGATGAAAATCTGCTCAGGGATATTGAAAAACGGACTTCATACGTATACGGATATTCTCGTCTTTCCGGATATGCCGCAAAAATGTCTGCGTCTTCAGTCGAAAATAGCTCGCGCAGTCTTGATTGGTATTTTACAGCCAAGCCTGACTTTTTGTGTAAAAATGATATGACTCCTGCGATGCGCGGAACGGCAGCACATCATTTTCTCGAAGTGTGTGATTTGGATATGGGTGCACAGTCCGTGGAAAAAGAAACGAAAAGGCTTGTTTCTCTCGGTAAATTGACGGAAGTCGAGGCGGCGGCAGCAGACAAAAAAATGCTTGAGCGATTTTTTGAAAGCAATTTGTTCAAGCGAATCAAGAATGCAGATAAGATATACAGAGAGCAAAAATTTACAATTGCCGTTCCGCTCGGCGAATTAAACAGCGATGTACCTAAAGAGTTCTTGTCCGAAAAGGCAGTTGTCCAAGGCGTTATCGACTGCGCTTTCTTTGAAAACGGAGAGACGATTGTTCTTGATTACAAGACCGATAACGTGAAAGATGAGGCAGAGCTAAAGCGCAGATATTCCGGGCAGCTTTCGATTTATAAGCGTGCCGCAGAGGAGATTTTTTCACAGCCCGTCAAGGAAACGCTTATCTTTTCACTCCGACTTAATAAAACTGTGGTTTTGGATATATAAAATTTGAAAAAACGCTTGCTTTTTAAAGCTAAGTGTGATAGAATCTCTATCGCTGTTAAAATGTAACTTAATATGTATTCCCGAAAGAGGTGACAGATAATGAAAGAAGGCATACATCCCGAGTACAAAGAGACGACCGTAAAATGTGCTTGCGGCGCCGAGTACAAAACTCGTTCTACTAAAGAAAATATCCGCGTTGATATTTGTTCTAAATGCCATCCGTTTTTCACCGGTAAGCAGAAGCTTGTTGATACCGGCGGACGTGTTGACAGATTCAAGAAGAGATACAATCTTGATAAGTAATTTAGGGAAGCGGTACTTTGGTACCGCTTCTTGATTTTTATAAGGAGTGCGGTGAAAGATATGCCGAGCTATAAAACGGTCAAAAAAAGAGCCCATGATGAATTTACCGAAAAGAGATCACGTTTTATAGGCTATGTTTGTCCCGTTCAAACGGTGGAGGAGGCAAACTGCTTTATATCCGAAATAAAGCAGAAGCATTGGGATGCAAAGCACAATGTTTATGCATACATATTGCGCGACGGCAATATAAAAAAATATTCGGATGACGGCGAGCCGCAGGGAACGGCAGGTGTACCCGTATTGGACGTTCTCGAAAAAAGCGACGTCAAAGATGTCTGCGTTGTCGCAACAAGGTACTTCGGCGGCATACTTTTGGGAGGCGGAGGACTCGTCAGAGCGTATTCGCATACCGCAAAAATAGCTCTTGATTCCGGTGTGATTGTCACTATGGCAAAGTGCGACGAGCTCTGTGTATTGTCGGATTACAATTATTACGGTAAGCTTGCGTCGCTTATTCCGGAAAACGGGGGAACGGTGATTTCTGCGGATTTTGCCGACAACGTAAAGGTTAAATTCAGTATTCCGTGCGAAAAAAGCGATAATATAAAGAATTTGATAGTCGACACTTCAAACGGCAGGTTTTTTGCCGAAAAAATCGGCGAGAAATATGCCGAAACGGAAATTTTGAAATAAAAAGAGGGAAAAAGTAAATTTTCGAGTATATATAATTGAACAGAGAACAGAGGTGATGTTATGTCTGACGTAATACGCGAAACCACGATGAAAATCGAACGTGAAACACTGTCCGAAAGAGCTTGCCTTTCCGAAAACAGCATGGGCAGGCAAAGAGATGAAGACGAATGTCCCATAAGGACTTCTTTTCAGCGCGACCGTGACAGGATAGTACATTCCAACGCGTTTCGCAGATTGAAGCATAAAACTCAGGTCTTTTTGTCTCCGGCGGGTGACCACTACCGCACAAGACTTACCCATACCCTTGAGGTTGCACAGATTGCACGCACAATAGCCCGTGCGTTGAGACTCAACGAGGACCTCACGGAGGCGGTGGCACTCGGCCACGACCTCGGTCATACACCTTTCGGCCATGCAGGCGAGAGGGCGTTAAACGATGTTTGCTCGTTAGGCTTTAAGCACTATGAACAGAGTCTTCGCGTTGTGGACAAGCTTGAAAAGCACGGACAAGGGCTCAATCTTACTTATGAGGTACGCGACGGTATAGTTTGCCATACTACCGGTAAAGAAGCCGATACTCTTGAGGGCAGAATAGTAAAATTGTCCGATAAGATAGCGTACATAAATCATGATATAGATGATGCGATTGTCGCGGGCGTGCTGTCTGAGGACAGTATTCCGAATGATATAAGAGAAGCTCTCGGCAAGAGTAAGTCAGACAGAATAAATACGCTTGTTATGTCGGTAATCAACAACAGCGGCGACGATATAGTCCTCGGTCAAAATGAAACAGAGCCGTTTTCGGAGCTGTGTGATTTTATGTTCCGTAACGTCTATACAAATCCGGTGTGTAAGGGTGAGGAGAAAAAAGCCGAGGCACTTATAAAAACGCTGTTTGACTATTTTGCCCATCATCCTCTTTCTATGCCTACCGAATATGAGTCGATATATTTAAGCGAGGGTGCCGAAAGAGCCGCTTGCGATTATGTTGCCGGAATGTCCGACAGCTATGTTCTTCACGTGTATAATAATTTGTTTATTCCTAAGTCCTGGATTGGGTGGGACAATCTTTGAGAGAGGTGATATTATATGGCTTTAAGCGATGAATTTCTTGATGATCTTCGCCGCCGCGCCGATATTGAATCTACCGTTTCCTCGTATGTTTCGCTTAAACGAAAGGGCAAAATATTGACGGGACTTTGTCCGTTCCACAACGAAAAAACACCGTCGTTTACCGTCTATCCCGAAACGCAGTCGTATTATTGCTTCGGGTGCGGCAACGGCGGAGACGTCATAACCTTTATACGAAATATTGAAAATCTCGATTATATGGAGGCTGTTAAGCTTCTTGCCGACAGACACGGTGTTTCCATGCCGCAGGACGGATATGATTCGGGACTCAGCAAAAAAAGGACCGAGATGTACGGTGCCAACCGTGAGGCGGCAAGGTTCTTTCACGCGAAGCTCTATTCGCCGGAGGGCAGGCAGGGCCTTGAGTACTTTTATTCGCGTGGCCTTACCGATGATACAATACGTCATTTCGGGCTCGGATACGCTCCCGATTCTTGGCACGATCTTGAAAATTATCTTGTGTCAAAGGGTTACAGTCAGCAGCTTCTGTATGAGGCGAATATTCTGAGGTCAACGGTAAAAACGGAAAAGATATTATTATGACGCCTTTAAAAACAGGGCTATGTTTCCGGTTATTGATTTGCGCGGCAATGTTATTGCCTTCAGCGGAAGACGTATTCACGATGCGGACAGCGACCGTAAGTATGTAAATACAAGCGACACGCTTGTTTATAAAAAGGGCAGCAATCTTTTTGCCCTTAATTTTGCAAAAAAGTCCAAGAGCGATTCGATAATTCTGTGCGAGGGTAATCTTGATGTTATTTCACTGCACCAAGCAGGTTTTACAAATGCCGTAGCGGGTCTCGGCACAGCTCTTACGGAAGAGCAGGCACATTTGCTTTCACATTATGCGGGCGAAATTTTTATCTGTTACGATTCCGATGAGGCAGGCCAAAAGGCAACAAGAAAAGCGATAAACATACTCGGCAAGACAACTCTCAAGGTTCGTATAATACATATGACCGGCGGCAAGGACCCCGACGAAATAATACAAAAATTCGGTGCCGAAGGCTTCAAGCGTTGCCTTGATTCTGCGGCGAACGACGTTGAGTTTTCGCTTCTTTCCGAACGTTCAAAATATGATATATCGTCTCCTGCCGGCAGAAGCGATTATTTAAAATCAGCGGCAGCTGTTTTGGCGTCGCTTAACAGTCCGGTTGAGCTTGATATATATATTTCGAGGCTTTCGGAGGAATTTTCGGTGAATAAAGACGCGGTGGCTGCACAGGTTAAAATCGAACGTGCAAAACGCGCTAAAAACAAAAAACGAATTTTATCGCGAAGTGCGTGATTCGGTTATAAATCAAGGCGATAAGATAAATAAGGTCAACACACAGCGCGCAAAGGCTCTTCGGGCAGCAAAAGCAGAGGAGATACTCATAGCGTCGTTTATGTCCGACCCGGAGCTTTACCGAAAGCTTGAAAGCAAACTGACTCCGGAGCTTTTCGTTACCGATTTCAACCGACGTGTTTTTTCGGCAATATCGGAGCGAATTAAAGACGGAAGACCGGTTGGGTTGTCTTTTTTTTCATCGGAGTTTACTCCGGAGGAGATAAGCGTTATTGCGCGAATAGAAACTGTTTCAACCGATATTTCCAATTCTGTCAGGGAATGTGAGGATTGTATAAACGTTCTCAAGAAAGAAAAGAACAGACATATCGATGTGAAACCGTCTGAAATGTCCGATGAGGACTTTATGAAGCTGTTTAAATAAAAAAATACATAGATGTGTGAGGGAAAAATATGGACAACAACACAAACCACACCACTGCCGCGGCAGCGGGCGAAAAGAAAAACTCCGTAAAAGCATTGCTTGAAAAGGGTAAGTCAACCGGCAAGCTCACTACGCAGGAAATTGACGCCGCGATAGTAGAGGAAGATTTCGATATGGAAGAGCTTGATAAGCTCTACGAAACCATCGAAAGCATGAATATAGAAATCATTGATGATTTCGGCGATGTCGAATTGGACAATCTAAACTTTGATACCGAATTGCCTAAGAGTCAAGATGCCGCTGCGGTAGCAAGTGCCGATACGCATAATCTTGCCATGGATGATCCGGTCAAGGTGTATCTTAAGGAAATAGGGCGTGTTCCGCTTCTTACCGCTGAGGAGGAGCAGGTGCTCGCAATGCGTATAGCCGACGGGGATCAGCAGGCTAAACAGCGTCTTGCCGAAGCAAATCTTCGTCTTGTAGTCAGTATTGCCAAACGTTATGTCGGCAGAGGTATGCAGTTCCTTGATTTGATTCAGGAGGGCAACCTTGGCCTTATAAAGGCAGTTGATAAATTCGACTACACTAAGGGCTTTAAGTTCTCCACCTATGCCACATGGTGGATTCGTCAGGCTATAACAAGAGCGATAGCCGATCAGGCAAGAACCATAAGAATTCCCGTTCATATGGTTGAGACAATCAACAAAGTTAAAAAGACAAACAGCCAGCTTCTCCATAAGAACGGCAGAGACCCGACGGCAGAAGAAATAGCAGATGAGCTTCAGATGCCTGTGGAGAAGGTGCGTGAAATCCTCAGAGTCGCACAGGAGCCCGTTTCTCTTGAAACCCCGATAGGCGAGGAGGAAGACAGCCACCTCGGAGACTTCATTCCGGATGACGATGCTCTGGCACCGGCAGACGCTGCGTCCATGCTGCTTTTAAAAGAACAGCTCGGTGAGGTTCTCAAAACACTTACCGCACGTGAAGAAAAGGTGCTTTCGCTTCGTTTCGGACTTGAGGACGGACACCCGAGAACACTTGAGGAAGTCGGCAAGGAATTTAATGTAACAAGAGAGCGTATTCGTCAGATAGAGGCAAAGGCTCTCCGTAAACTCCGCCACCCGAGCCGCAGCAAAAAGCTCAAGGATTTCCTCGACTGATAAAACCGCAAAAAGCTTCCCCGAATGCCATTCTGTCGCATTCGGGGATTTTTTTGTTAATAAATTCTTAATTTTACGTTAATTGACAGGTGTTAATTAAATTGGTATAATATAAAATATTAGATGGAAATACTTTACATATAAATGTAAAAATCAGGTATAATACCGGCACTGATTTCAGCTTACCGCCGGAAATGAGGAGAGAAAATGAAATACAAAAAGAACGATATTCTGAAGTATACCGGAAAATATGCAGATATTTGCAGAGAAACGGGTTATATAGACCCGGTGCTTTATGATGAATACGGCGTAAAACGCGGACTTCGCGATAAAAACGGAAACGGCGTTTTGGCCGGACTTACTTCAATATCTAAAATCAAATCCTTTGAGGATACGCCCGATGGAAGAATCCCGTGCCCGGGTGAACTTTATTACCGCGGCATAAATGTTGTGGATCTCATAAAAGGCAGAAACGGCAACCGCTTCGGCTTTGAGGAGGCGTCATATCTTGTTTTGTTTGGCAAGCTCCCGACCGAGGACGAACTGAAGGAGTTTATTTCGATTTTGTCGTCACTCAGAACTTTGCCCACAAACTTCACACGTGACGTTATTATGAAGGCTCCGAGTAAGGATATTATGAATTCTTTGACCAAGAGTGTTCTGACTCTTGCGGCTTATGACAGCAATGCGTCTGATATTTCACTCGATAATGTGTTAAGGCAGTGTCTGAGCCTTATAAGCTTGTTTCCTATGCTATCGGTATATGCTTATCATGCCTACAATCACTATCTTTGTAATGACAGTCTTTATATTCATCGCCCCGACCCGAAGCTGTCTACCGCAGAAAATATATTGCGTATGCTGAGACCCGACAAGAGCTACACTCCGCTTGAAGCTCTTGTTCTTGATACTGCGCTGATCCTCCATATGGAGCACGGTGGCGGCAATAACTCGTCCTTTACCACTCATGTCGTCACCTCCTCAGGTTCCGACACTTATTCTGTTATGGCGGCTGCTCTGTGCTCGCTTAAGGGTCCTAAGCACGGCGGTGCCAATATAAAAGTTGTCCGTATGATGGAGGACCTCAAAAAGAATGTCCGAGACACGTCGGATGAGGATGAAGTACGTGCCTATCTTAACAGACTTCTCAATAAAGAGGAATTTGACAAGAAGGGGCTTATATACGGTATGGGGCATGCGGTTTATTCCGTTTCGGACCCGCGCGCCGAGGTGTTTAAGAGTTTCACTAAGGAGCTTGCCGACGAAAAAGGCAGAAGCGGCGATTTTGCCCTTTATAATACGGTTGAAAGGCTCGGCAAGGAAATAATAAGCGAGAAACGCAAGATTTATAAAGGTGTCAGCGTAAATGTGGATTTTTACAGCGGCTTTGTTTACAGTATGCTTGATATTCCCGTGGAGCTGTTTACACCCATATTCGCAATAGCGCGAATTACCGGCTGGTCGGCTCACAGGATAGAGGAGCTTATAAATACCGATAAAATTATAAGACCTGCTTATAAAAGTGTGTCAAAAGACAATATTTATCTTCCGCTGAGTGACAGATAAAGGTCTAAAAGTACAGTGAAAAAAAGTGCCGGAGCCAAATTCACTAAAATTTGAATATGTGCTTCGGCATTTTGGTTACACTGCAAAAAACACCCGGCAGCGTTTCAAGAAGGCGCAAAAAGATGCGATTTTTTTGAAAATAAGTGTTGACTTTTGTCGCTCATTTTTGATATTATATCGGAGCGCTAAGGCGAGAGGGCAAAACCGAAAACGCCGGAAGCACAATGGACCTTGAAAATTAAACAACGACAAGAAACAAGGAACCCTGAGATTCTAAAAGTTGAAAGACTTAAAGAGTTTTAGAAGTACGAAAGTACGAACAGTAAATTCGGGAAATTGAAAAAT
>ENA-OQMX01000073-OQMX01000073.1-human-gut-metagenome-genome-assembly--contig:-NODE-73-length-25404-cov-2.933378_pt1 | contig 25404 bp, 25 predicted proteins | sample MGYA00242622_ERZ504866 | MGnify/ENA primary metagenome ERZ504866 (study PRJEB26092, sample SAMD00036422) | human gut metagenome | host: Homo sapiens | study: EMG produced TPA metagenomics assembly of...
TCAACCAAAACCTAAGCGCCGCCGCAAGCGACTGCCACGCTGGGCCGACCGGCTCATCACTATCGTCATCATCCTTATTGGCGTGGGCCTTATGACCTGGCCGTGGATATTGGACCGGCTCGAGGCCTCGGGCGTGTTCAACCAGATCAGCACGGTGTCCAGCACCGTGGACGCGCTGTCCGCCGAGGAGCGCGAGCGCATCTTGCTGCAGGCGCGCTCCTTTAACGAGCAGCTGGCGGGCGAGGCCACCGAGCTTCCCGCCGATCAGATCGAGCCCTACGCTCAGCAGCTCATCTTTGACCGCGACCCCATGATGAGCTGGGTCGAGATCCCCTCCATCGACGTGAGCATGCCCATCTACCACGGCACGAGCGAGGAAGTCCTTATGGCGGGCGTCGGGCACTTGGAAGGCACGAGCCTGCCGGTGGGCGGCACCTCGACGCATTGCGTGCTCACCGCGCACTCGGGCATGCGCAACTTGAGCATGTTCGACGACATCCATTCGCTGGAGCCCGGCGACCTGGTGCTGCTGCACACCATGAACAAGACACTCGCCTACAAGATGGTGGACTCCGAGGTGGTGCTGCCCGAGGAGATGGAGTCGCTGACCATCGAGCCCGGCGCCGACAAGGTGACGCTCGTCACCTGCACGCCCTACGGCGTGAACGACCACCGCCTGCTGGTGCATTGCGTGCGCACCAAGTACAACAAGAAGGACGTCGACAAGCAAAAGTCGCTGGCCGGTCGCCACTGGGGCAAGCGCGAGTTTGCCGTGCTCATCGTGGTCGTGGCCATTGTGCTGTTGCTGCTGGACATCGTGATCCACGCGATCCGCAAGCGCCGCGAGGCCAAGGCCTCGGCGTAGGACATCATTCAGAACCAGCACAATGGGGACAGGTACCTTTGTGGTGACCGGGACTTCCCAACCATCACAACATTCGATGAAAATCGCGATTTTGACGAAAAGCGTCGAATGTTGTGATGCTTTTCATTGCGGGCGGGACGGTTTTCGCTATGGACGGTGCGGTTTCGCTGCAAAACCGCCAGCCCGCCGCCTGCCAACCGCCGCTCTCGTTACGTTTTCGCTGCATTTGGGTAAAGCGCCTGCTCCAAGCCGGCGTTGCCTTGTATACTAAAGCGGTTTAACTGTTATGCGGAAGGGAGCGCCTATGGCACTCAGCGAGAAAGACGTGCGCGGCATCGCCGAGTACGCAAAGATCGCACTGACCGATGACGAGCTCACCCAGATGACGTCCTACATGAACGACGCCGTCCAGATGCTCGAGCCCGTCTTGCAATATGACTTGCCCGACGTGGAGCCCACGTTCCATCCTATCGGAAGCCTGTCCAACGTGATGGGCGACGACCTGCGCGAGCCCGAGCGCGACCTGCCGCTCGACGTTGCGCTCGAAAACGCCGGCAGCGCGCGCGAGCGTTACTTCCGCGTGCCGTCCATTTTGGGAGAGGGGGAGAGCGAGTAATGGCGCTAAGCTTCGATTCCCTTACCGCCGCCCGGATCGCCGCGGGCGTTGCCGCCGGCGACTTTACCGCCACCGAGGTGGCCCAGGCCTCCCTTGCCGCCATCGAGGCGCGCGAGGGCGGGGTCCAGGCATTCCTGCAGGTGGCGCCCGAGCTTGCGCTCGAGGCCGCTGCGCGCGTGGATGCCGACCGTGCCGCAGGCAAGCCGCTGCCCCCGCTTGCGGGCGTGCCGCTGGCCATCAAGGACAACATGAACCTCGTGGGCACGCGCACCACCTGCGCTTCCCGCATGCTCGAGAACTACCAGAGCGTCTACACCGCCACCTGCGTCCAGCGCATGCTGGATGCCGGCTGCCTGCCCATGGGCAAGGCCAACATGGACGAGTTTGCCTTTGGCAGCTCCACCGAGAGCTCGGCGTTCCGCCGCACCAACAACCCCTGGGATACCGAGCGTGTGCCCGGCGGCTCCTCGGGCGGCTCCGCTGCAGCCGTCGCCGCGGGCGAGGTCGCGCTCTCGCTGGGCTCGGACACCGGCGGCTCCATTCGCCAGCCGGCGTCGCTGTGCGGCGTGGTGGGCTTTAAGCCCACGTATGGCGCCGTGAGCCGTTACGGCGTGGTTGCCTTTGGCTCGTCGCTCGACCAGGTGGGGCCCTTCGGCCGCACGGTCGAGGATGTCGCGCTGGCCATGAACGCGCTTACCGGCGCGGGCCACGATCCGTACGATTGCACCAGCCAGGATTGCGCTGTCGACTTTACCGAGCATCTCAACGACAGCATCGAGGGTAAGCGCGTGGGCATCATCCCCGCGTTTATGGAGGCCGAGGGTCTGACGCCCGAGGTCAAGGCCGCTGTTCAGCGCGCCGCCCAGGAGCTGCAGAACCAGGGTGCCGAGCTCGTGGAGGTCGACCTGCCGCACCTGGATGCCGCCATCGCCGCTTACTACGTCATCGGCCCGGCCGAGGCGTTCTCCAACTTGGCCCGTTTCGACGGCATTCGCTACGGCTATCAGGAGGAGGGCTGCGCCAACCTGTCCGACCAGAGCGCGCTCTCTCGCGCCCACGGCTTTGGCGCCGAGGCCAAGCGCCGTCAGATGCTCGGCGCCTACCTGCTGAGCTCGGGCGTGTACGACAAGTACTACTACGCTGCGCAAAAGGCCCGCACGCTCATCACGCAGGACTACGACGCCGCGTATGCCAAGGTGGACACCATCCTCATGCCCGCCTCGCCGCGCACGGCCTTTAAGTTTGGCGAGATCAGCGACCCCACGCAGATGTACCTCTCCGATCTGTACACCATCTCGCTCAACATCTGCGGTAACGGTGGCATCTCGGTGCCGCTGGGCCTGGGCGAGGATACGCAGCTGCCCGTTTCTGCCCAGCTGGTGGGTCCGGCCTTTAAGGACCGTCAGCTGCTCACGTTTGCCCGTCGCCCTGGAGCGCGGCTTTGCCGATACCGCCACGGGTGCGCCCGCGCCTATCCGTCGCGCCCGATTTTGCCGGGAAATGGAGGCGAGCTGTAATGAAGGAGCTTTCCGAGGTCCTGCAGGATTGGGAGGCCGTGATCGGCCTGGAGATCCACACCGAGCTCACCGCACTCGACACCAAGATGTTCTGCAACTGCAAGCTCAGCCACGATGACGAGCCCAACGCCAACGTGTGCCCGGTGTGCCTGGGCCTGCCCGGCGCCCTGCCGGTGCCCAACAAGCGCGCCATCGAGAGCATCGTCAAGGCCGGTCTGGCCACCAACTGCGAGATCCAGCGTCACTCGATGTTCTACCGCAAGCACTACTTCTATCCCGATATGGCCAAGAACTTCCAGACCACGCAGGGTCCGGTCGCCTTTGCCATGTACGGTCACCTGGACCTGGACGTGACCGGTCGCGGTGCCGGCGAGCGCCCCGACTGCGCGTTTGGCGAGGCCGAGGCCCAGAGCCTGGCGAGCGCCTCGGCCAACTCCGAGGGCCTGTCCACGTCCATGACATCGACCATGCGCGAGGGCAACCAGCGCGCCGGCCATCTGGCCAGCTATGATGCGTCCAACCTGCAGATGCCCGAGCGTCGTGAGGACGGTTCCTACACGGTGCCCATCCGCATCCTGCGCATCCACATGGAGGAGGATGCCGCCAAGATGGTCCACGTGGGCGGCGCCGAGGGCCGCATTACCGCCGCGGCCGAGTCGCTCGTCGACTACAACCGCTGTGGCACGCCTTTGATTGAGCTCGTGACTGAGCCCGATCTGCGCACGCCCGAGGAAGCGCGCCTGTTTATGGAGAAGCTCCGTCGCATCTTTGTGACACTGGGCATTTCGGACTGCTCCATGGAGAAGGGTTCCATGCGCTGCGACGGCAACGTGTCGCTGCGCCGCCGCGGCGAGACCAAGCTGGGTACCAAGACCGAGCTTAAGAACCTTAACTCGTTTAAGAGCCTGCATGATGGCCTTGCCTACGAGATTTGCCGCCAGGCCGAGGTACTCGAGGAGGGCGGCATCATCTACCAGGAGACCCGTCACTGGGAGCCCAGCCGCAAGCGCACCGTAGTCATGCGTGTGAAGGAGACGGCCGACGACTATCGTTTGTTCCCCGACCCCGATCTTGCGCCGTTCGATCTGGACGATGAGTTCATCGACCGCTGCCGAGGCGAGATCCCCGAGCTGCCCGATGCCAAGCGCGCCCGCTTTGAGGCCGACTTTGGCATTAAGGCTGCCGATGCCGAGCAGATTGCTGGCGACCCCGAGTTTGCTGACTTCTTTGAGGCCGCTGCTGCCGGTATGGCTGGCAAAGAGGCCCAGACGGTCGCAAACCTGCTGGTAAATGAAATGATCGCCTACCTTAAGGGCGCGGGCGTTTCGCTGGCCGAGTCCGGCATTGTGCCGGTTCAGGTGGCAGCGCTTGCCAAGCTGCTCGCGACCGACGCCATCAGCTCCAACCAGGCGCACGAGGTCTTTGAGGCCATGGCTCAGACCGGCGACGACCCCAACAAGATCGTCGACGAGCGCGGCATGCGTCAGGTGAGCGATGCCGGCGCGCTGCAGCCGATTGTGGACGAGGTGCTGGTTAACTGTGCCGATCAGGCACAGCAGTACCGCGACGGCAACCAGAAGGTCATCGGCTTTTTGGTGGGCCAGTGCATGAAGGCGAGCCGCGGCAAAGGCAACCCGAAGCTCTTCAACGAGTTGCTGAGAACGTCGCTCTCGTAAACGGGAACCGAGGGGCCGGGCGCAGGGCCTTGCCTCTCAATGAGTTCCGCACGAACAGGAGGCGCCAGTGGCGCCTCCGTCGTGAGTCAGGACTGTCCGAAATTGAGAGGCAAGGCCCTGCGCCCGGCCCCTCGGTTCCGTAACGACTCGGCCGTTCGGGTCAGGCGGGGCTGAATGGAATTTGGTGAATGAGGGCGCCGTTGGCGCCTTCATTCTTTATATATGTTGGGAGCGCCAAGCGGTGGGGGTGGTGCCGGTGTGTTGCTTGAAGGCTTGGGCGAAGGCGGCCTGCTGAGGGTAGCCTAGACGCTCTGCCACCTGCGCTATCGTGAGCGCGCTATCGGCCAAAAGGTCCTGTGCTCGCTCCATACGGCGTCTGCGAATGTAGGCGCCCAGGGACTCGTCAGTTTGGGCCTTAAAGGTGGCGCATAGCTTGGAGCGGCTTGTGTAGAGCCTCTCGGCCACCTCGTTGATACCCACACGCCTGCCTTTGTCGAGCGCGCGCTCAATCATTGCCGCCGCTTCCTCGGCAATGGTCACGCTGGCGCGTGTGTCTGCCGCCTGCCGCGCCTGCTTGTGGGCCGCGCGCGAACAGGCGAGCTCCGCGACCATGGTCTCCACGATGCCTTGCATATAGACGTGTCCGCCTACGGTGCGGGCGCGGTCCTCGTTAATCCTGCGCAACGTGTGGCAGATGGCAGACGTCGCCTCCTCGTGCCATGGCTCGGCAAACGCCTCAAAGACTCCCGCGAACTCGGTGGGATAGCGGTGCTCCAGTTCGTCAAAAAATCCAGGCAAAAAGAGCACCGAGCGCGAGTGATAAAGCTGCCCTGCAAACAGCGGACTTAGTTTCTCGCCGCAGCTATCTTGGATAAAGCTGCACACGGCATTGTTTGGCCACGGTCCATGCAAGGGTTTAAGGTTCGCAGGCGTTATACCGGCTTCGGGCATGCACATGAGCGTGGGCGCGCTGACCTCGCTCACGCACGCGTACGGTTCGGGCGTGTATTCGGCTAGGTGCATGTTGTGCATCGGGGTAATGAAATGCTCCATGACGATGCAGGCGGGGAAAGGGGCATGATCCATGCGCGTCCGTGCGCCCGATCGTTTGCCACCTCACCGGTAAAGACGGCGCCCTTGCCGGAAAGCTGCAGGCCAAACTGCTCAAACTGCGGTGCGTAGAGCTCGGTTATATCGGTTGCTGCCCGCGCATTTTCAAAAGCGTCCCCTTCCTTTGCGGAAACGTCCACGCCTGGCTCGATTGTGTGCCTTGGCTAACACGCCAATGATAAGTTTCTAACGGTTAACTCTCAAGCCGTTAGAAAGGAATCTCATGGCAAAGGGATCAAAAAAGGAAGGTGGCGGCATCGGCGAGCTGCTTGCATATGCCGGTGACCGTAAATTCCTAACGTATTTGGGCATGGCCCTCTCGGCGTTCTCGCAGCTGCTGGGCTTTGGCCCGTACGTCTGCATCTGGTTTGTTGCGCGAGATCTTATCGCCGTGGCGCCCAACTGGAGCGAGGCCACCGACATCGCGATGTATGGTTGGTGGGCTGTGGGCTTTGCCCTGGCGAGCATTGTGGTTTATTTCGTGGGACTCATGTGCACGCATCTGTCCGCGTTTCGCTGCGCGTCCAATATCCGCAAGGCTACGAGCGAGCATCTGCTTAAGCTGCCGCTCGGCTACTTTGACACGCACGCCACCGGTGAGCTGCGCCGTATCGTCGACGGCTGCGCCGCCTCCACCGAGACGCTGCTCGCGCACATGCTGCCCGATATCGCAGGCGCCACCGCCATGGTCGTGGGCCTGCTCGTGCTGCTTTTCGCCCTCGATTGGCGTTTGGGCGCGGCATGCTTAATCTCGGTCGTCGTTTCGTTTTGCGCCATGACCACCATGATGAGCGGCAAGGGCGCCGAATTTATGAAGGCCTACATGGGCGCGCTGGTCAAGATGAACAAGACCGGCACCGAATACGTGCGCGGCATCCCCGTGGTCAAGGTGTTCCAGCAGACGGTCTACTCCTTTAAGGCGTTTCACGATGCGATCGCCGAATACGCCGACATGGCGCAAAGCTATGCGGGCACGTTCTGCCGAGGTCCGCAGGTGCTCAACCTTACCGCGCTCAATGGCCTCGTGGCATTTCTTTTGCCCGTGGCGTTGCTGTTGGCGCCGGGCGAGACGGACTTCGCGCACTTTATGGTCAACTTCACGTTTTACGCGATCTTTTCGGCCGTGGTGCCGACGGCCATGACCAAGCTCATGTTTGTGGGCGAGGCGTCTCAGATGAGTGCCGATTCGCTGGCGCGCATCCGAAGCGTTATGGATTCCAAGCAGCTCTCCGTGCCCGCCCTGCCCAAGCACCCTGCTGGCAGCGATGTGCGCTTTGAGGACGTGAGCTTTACCTACGAGGGTGCCGAAGCGCCTGCTGTCGATCATGTGAGCTTTAGCGTTCCCGCAGGCAGCACCCTTGCGTTGGTTGGTCCCTCGGGCGGCGGTAAGTCAACCTGCGCCAGCCTGATCCCGCGTTTTTGGGATGTTTCCTCGGGTCGCGTGCTTGTGGGCGGCGTAGACGTTCGCGACATGGATCCGCACGAGCTCATGGACCAGGTCGCCTTTGTGTTTCAGACCAACCAGCTGTTTCGCCAAACACTTGCCGATAACGTGCGTGCCTCCAAGCCTGGGGCCACTGACGACGAAGTGCGCGCGGCCCTCTCCGCGGCCCAGTGCGACGATATCGTGGCCAAGCTCCCGCAGGGCATCGACACCATGCTCGGCGCCGGCGGGGCGTACCTTTCGGGCGGCGAGGTCCAGCGCGTGTCGCTCGCCCGCGCAATTCTTAAGGACGCGCCCATCGTGGTGCTCGACGAGGCCACAGCCTTTGCCGACCCCGAGAACGAGGCGCTCATCCAGCGCGCCTTTAGCAAATTGGCGGCGGGCCGCACGGTCATTATGATCGCGCACCGGCTTTCGACCGTGGTGGGGGCCAACAAGATCGTGGTGCTCAACCAGGGTGGTGTGCAGGAGGCCGGCACCCATGCCGAGCTGCTGTCCCAAAACGGCCTGTACGCCAAGATGTGGGCCGAATACGAACAGGCCGCGAGCTGGAAGATCACTGCTGCGGCCGCGGATGTCGCCGCCGCGAAGGGAGGCGAGGCCTAAATGTTCGCCTCATTCCAAAAGAGTATTTCCTATCCGATAAAGGCATCGCCGGCGTTAAGCGCGGCTATTTTCTGGACCACGCTCACCAATCTCATCACTATGGCCGGCATGGGCTTTTTGTTCCTGGTCATGGCCGGCTTTGTCGAGCATCTCGCGCATGGGGCCGACCTGCCGGATGCACTGCCCATCGTGGGTGGTCTCGTTATCTTCTTTGTGCTGCTCTTTGCCTCTAACTGGCAGCAGTACTACTACACGTACTGCATCTTTTACGAGGAGTGCGGCAAACAGCGTATGGAGATTGCCGAGCGCCTGCGCAAGCTGCCGCTGTCGTTTTTTTGGCCGCCGCGATCTGGCCGATTTAACCGAAACCATCATGGGTGACGCTCAGGCCATGGAGCATGCTTACAGCCATGTGCTGGGAGAGCTCTGGGGTGCCATCATCGCAAGCGCGATCGTGTTCGTGTCGTCGCTGTTCTTTTGCTGGCAGCTGGCGATTGCGGCGTTTTGGAGCGTGCCCGTGGCCTTTGCCGTGCTGTACCTGACGCGCGGCCCCATGACCCCGGTGTTCGACCGCGTACGCGCCGAGAAGGTCAAGGTCACCGAGGCGATTCAGGAGACGCTCGACTGCGTGTGCGAGATCCGCGCTACCAACCAGGAGGCCCATTATCTTGAGGGACTCAACGCCGTGATCGATGCCGAGGAGCGCGAGACCACCAGAGGCGAGCTCGCTAACGGACTTTTGGTCAACTCCGCCTTTGCCATCCTGCGCTTGGGGATTGCCACCACGTTGGTCACGGGCGCCGAGATGGTCGCTTCCGGCCAGGTCGACTTTTTGGTGATGTTTGCCTTCCTGCTTATGGTGAGCCGCATCTATGCGCCCTTTGATCAAGCGCTGATGCTGATGTCCGAGCTGTTTGCCGCTGAGTCGTCGGCCAAGCGCATGCGCTCCATCATGGAGGAGCCCATGGCGCGGGGCAGCGAGAAGTTTGAGCCCGTGGGCCACGACGTGGTGTTCGATCACGTGGCATTTGGCTATGGCGCGGGCGAGGACGGCCGAGCCGGCGAGAAGGTCTTGACCGACGTGAGCTTTACCGCCAAGGAGGGCGAGGTCACGGCGCTGGTCGGTCCTTCGGGCTCCGGTAAGTCCACGGTGAGCCGCCTGGCCGCGCGCTTTTGGGACGTCACCGAAGGCACGGTCACCGTGGGCGGCGTGGATGTTGCGAGCGTGGACCCCGAGGTCCTGCTGCGCGACTACGCCATTGTGTTCCAAGACGTGCTGCTCTTTGACGACACGGTGATGGGTAACATTCGTCTTGGCCGACGCGATGCCACCGATGAGGAAGTGCTTGCCGCCGCGCGTGCCGCCAACTGCGACGAGTTCGTAAACCGCATGCCGCAGGGCTATGACACTATGATTGGCGAGAACGGCTCCAAGCTCTCCGGTGGTGAGCGCCAGCGTATCTCCATCGCCCGTGCGCTGCTCAAAGACGCGCCGATCGTGTTGCTGGACGAGGCGACGGCGAGCTTGGATGTGGAGAACGAGACCGTGGTGCAGCAGGCGCTCTCCCGCCTGCTTGCAGGCAAGACGGTTATCGTGATTGCCCACCGTATGCGCACGGTGGAAAATGCCGACAAGATCGTTGTGCTCAAGGATGGCGTGGTAGCCGAGCAGGGCGCTCCGGCGAAGCTCAAGGCGGCAGGTGGAGAATTCGCCCGCATGGTGGCGCTGCAAAAGGAAGCAGCTACCTGGCAGTTGTAAGAAGGGGCAAAGGGACAGTCCCTTTCTCACATTGACAATCGGTTACTCCGCATCGTTAATTTTCAAAAGGTTAGCCATGGCTGACCTAGATAGTTAGATAAAATTGAGATATTTCAAAAGCGTGCTCGAGCAAACTTGTTTACTCGGGTGCTGAAGCACCATGCCGCGTCCAATGCGGCAAAAGGGAGAAGCAACATGAAGAAGTCGACGTTCAATACCCTGCTTGTCGGTGGCGGTTTTCTGCTTGGCACGGCCGGCATCAAGCTGCTTACCAGCGCTCCGGTCAAGAATGCCTGCGTGCAGGGTATCGCGTGCGGCATGCGCATCAAGAACGGCTACCAGGACATGGTCGAGCAGGCCAAGGCTAATGTCGACGACATGGTTGCCGAGGCTGCTTACATCACCCAGAGCGAGGCCGCTGCTGACGAGGCAGCCGAGTAACGCTCCCAGGCACAAACTATGAGATTCTCGATTATCAGCGAGATCCCCGGCAGGACCCGTCTTCAATTGGCGGGTCCTGTGCCAGAGAGCGATCTCGATGCACTTCTTAAGCTCAGCGGCGATATCGACGGCGTGCACAAGGTGCGCGTATATGGCCGTATTGGCCAGATGGCGCTCGAATACGACGAGCCACGTCGCGCGAGCGTGCTCGACGCCTTGGGCGCACTCGATGCTCAAGCTATCGCTGATGCCAAGTCGGGCTATGTGATGCAGCTTGAGCCGCGCAAGCACAAACTCGTTATGGACCTGGCGACACTCGTCGGCGCCCACTACGCGCGCCGCTGGTTCTTGCCGACGCCTCTGCGTGCGGTGTTTGTCGTGGCCGGTTACATGGCATTTTTGCGCGCTGCCCTTCATGAGCTGGCGCAGCCGCGCCTGACCGTTCCCGTGCTCGACGCTTCGGCCATCGGTATCTCGTTTGTCAAACGTGATGTCGATACCGCGGGCCAGACGATGTTCCTGCTCAATGTGGGCGAATTGCTCGAGGACTACACACGCGCCATGAGCGAAAACGAGCTCATCAACTCGCTGCTCGACGTGCCTGATAAGGCACAAAAAGTGGTCGGCGACACCGAGGTGAGCGTTGCCGCCACCGAGCTTGAGCCCGGCGATCTGGTCGCCGTGCGCACTGGCATGTCCATTTGCATCGACGGTGTTGTCGAGCAGGGGAGCGCTATGGTCAACCAGGCGACCCTGACCGGCGAGCCGCTGGCCGTTGAGCGCAGCGTGGGCGACGACGTGTTCGCCGGTACCGTCGTGGAAGACGGCAGCATCTTGGTGCGCGTGCGCGCCAACACGGCGCAGACCAAACTGCGCTCGATCGTCTCGCTCGTGCAGACGGCCGACTCGCTCAAATCCGAGGGCCAGTCGCATATGGAGGACCTCGCCAACAAGATCGTCCCGTGGAACTTCCTGCTCGCGGGCCTGGTTGCGCTCACCACGCGCAGCCTTATCAAGACCTCGGCGGCGCTGATGGTCGACTACTCGTGCGCACTCAAGCTCACGGGTTCCGTCGCCGTCATGACCGCTATGAGCGATGCTGCCAAGATGGGCGTCATGGTCAAGGGCGCAAAGTACTTTGAGTCGTTTGCCAAGGCCGACACCATTGTGTTTGATAAGACTGGCACGCTCACCGAGGCGCAGCCGCGCCTGGCTTGCGTGCTGACGACCGACGGCTGGAGCGAGGACGAGGTCCTGCGCCTTTCTGCCTGCCTGGAGGAGCATTTCCCGCATCCGGTGGCGCGTGCCGTGGTCAACGCCGCCCGCGAGCGCGGGCTCGAGCACCGCGAGCGCCATGCTGCGGTCGAGTACATCGTGGCGCATGGTATTGCTTCGTCCATCGAAGGGCGTCGCGCGATTATCGGCTCGGCACACTTTGTGTTTGAGGACGAGAGCGCGCAGCTCGATTCTGACATTAAGGAGCGCATTGAGTCCCAGATGCAGGGCCTGTCGCCGCTGTATCTGGCGGTCGATGGAAAGGTCGTCGGCGTGCTCGGCATCGAGGATCCGCTCAAGGCCGGGGTCCGTGAGGCCATCGCCGACCTGCACGCGTTGGGCGTTAAGCATGTCGTTATGCTCACGGGCGACTCGGAGCGCACGGCCGAGCGCATTGCTCGCGAGGCGGGGGTCGACGAGTTTAAGGCCGAGCTGCTGCCCGAGGACAAGTACGCGTATGTGGAGCGCATTAAGGGCGAGGGGCGCCACGTTGCCATGGTGGGCGACGGTGTCAACGATTCGCCGGCGCTCGGTTTGGCCGACGTGGGCTTGGCGATGGGTGGCGGAAGCGACATCGCCAAGGAGGTTGCCGACATCATCCTGACCGATACGGATCTTGCCGCGATCGTGCGCCTGCGCCGCATGAGTCAGGGCCTCGTTGATCGTCTGACGAGCTCCTACTCTAAGGTGATGCTCACCAACTCAGCGCTCCTGGCGCTGGGCATTACCGGCGCGATTACCCCGCAAGCGTCGTCGCTGCTGCACAACGGCTCGACGATTGCCTACAGCCTGGGCAACGCAAAGGCGTACCTGCGTTAGCAGACGTGTTCGCCCACGTTATCTGGCCTGCGCCCAGACGGCATCGGTGTCGTCTGGGCGCAGGCCTTTTGCGTTTGACCATGTGCTAGCTTCTCTATATAGTGTGGCTAGCAGAGCTAGCAATTGAAGGGAGCGGGATCGACGTGGGTGCTGTTAGCGGCATGGCGCAGGTGAATGTTCGCGTAGATCGCCAGGTCAAGAATCGTGCCGAGGAGGTGCTGCGGCTTTCGGGCGGGTCACTGCCCGAGCTCATCAAAAAGGTGGTGGCCAAGGTCGCGCAGGGTGGCGGGCAGTGCGAGGAAGTGCTTGCGGCCGTCGACGACCGGCGGCAGACCGTCGCGCCCGATACTCCGTTCGCCGCATCATGGGCGGCGGCAGATCAGCTTTACGCGGACCTGGACATCGCTACGTCGCCCGTATCCGACGATCGCGGTTGGGACGCAATCTATTCCGAAGCCATGGACGAGCGCTATCGCCAAAAGGGGATGATCCTGTGAGCGAGGCTCCCCTCAAAATAATGGTGGATGCCAACGTATGGGTTGATTCGTTTTGCGCCGACCATGCTGAGTCGCTTGCCGCACGCGCGTTAATTGGGCAGGCGACGGAGGCGGGGGCATTGCTGTTCTTTCCGGTGCATATCGCTAAGGACGTGCTGTACGTTGTCCAACACGAGCTGAAGCGTAGCGTTCTTGCCAGCGGGGGAGCACTCGACGAGGCTTCTGCCCGCGCGATTGGCGATGCGGCGCTGGCGTTTGTTCGGAACATGACCGAAAACGCCACGGCCGTGGGTGCAGATGCGTCGGACCTTTGGCTGGCCGACAAATACTTAGCGCTCCATCGCGATTACGAGGACAACTTGGTGCTCGCCGCGTGCAAGCGCGCGCAGGTCGATTACTTGGTGACCAACGATCGCAAGCTGCTCGAACATGCCGATCTTGCAGCAAAGACCCCGCGCCAAATGATGCCGATTCTTGCTTTAGCCGAACGCGGCGGCGCGGCTATCGGTTGACGCGAACTGTTTGCGGGCCTCTTGGACGACGATGCGCCAAGGGGCCCGCGTCTGCTATTTACAAAAGCTCGGCCTTGATGGCGTGACTTTCTGCGAGCTGCTCGGCTGCCTTTTCGTCGGAGCTGTCGAGTGCTGCCAGACTGCGGTAGACCCACTCGTTGACCTGGGTGTTCTTGACGCCTGCGATCTGCATAAGGGCGCCTATCTCGCGGATTGCTGCGAGCAGATCGGCCTTGGGACCCGCGAGCTCGACCTCGATGCCGTGGTAGGCGGCCACGCCGCGGTTCTCGCTCACGTGGTCGATAAAGCCCTCGACGGTCTCAAGCTGCTGGGCGAGAGCCGCATCATCGTCAGCGTCCAGCGCAACAAGGGCGTTCGAAACCGTGAGGGCGGGATGTCCGCAGGGGACAAAGCCTTCGATGACATCCATGGCTTCGGTAATGGTTGAGCCCAGGCCTGCGAGGGCATTGACGAGTTGCTGTTTGGTATCCATAACGGTCCTTTCGACGGGTCAATTTTGCTTGGCGAAAATATACGTGACGCGATCGGTATCAAAAGTGCGAAGTGCAGTGCACATTAGGGTCTTCACAGCTCGTGCATAGAGCGGCTGTCTGCCTTTAGAACGTGGTAAGATAGCTATCCACGAGCGGGGTTCACCCCGCATGTTCCTTGAAAAGTCGACGGTTATCGGGTGTTTGCAGGCCCGATACCATCCAGACTTTCCCAACATTTGGGGGCGACTGGTTTCGACACGATAGCTCTGAGAGAGGAAGCAAGCCGAGGTCTCCTCGCCTCGTTAAACAGGGGTACCGTCAAATTGAATTGACAACAACTCTTCTTTTGAGCCTATGGCTCTCGCTGCTTAGTTTATAGCGGCGCGTCAACCCGGTGATTTCCCCGACACCGGCGCGACGTCATTTTAGGGGAATGCTCCTGCGCACGTAATCGGTATGGCGCAGGCTAAGACCGAACCGGTTGGGATGCCGCGAGCGTGTCGCTGCGCGCAAAGCGTCCGAGACTAAACCAGCGACTGAGCTTGGAGATGCCAATCAGGGGGCTTTCGTGGACCGGAGTTCGATTCTCCGCGCCTCCACCATAAGTAACAGGCAGGTAGATACTCATATCTACCTGCCTTTTTATTTCTAGTCCGTACCGCGGAGAATCGAACTCTATGCAGGGCGCGGGCGTAAGAAAACGCCTCAGTGACGCAGAGTGGGACGCGCTTTCCCAATGGCAGCCCAGGCGGAAAGCCCATCCCGGAATCCGCGCTCAGACTGGGACGTAGTTTCCGGATGACACATCAAGCGGAAACCGCATCCCGGAATCCGCGCTCAGAACGGGTCGCGCTTTCCCAACGGCGGTCCAAGCGGAAAGCGCATCCCGGAATCCCGCCTCAAACTGGGACGCGCTTTCCGCTTCACCTGCCGCCTCGAAAAACCTGCGCGCCCTCCATCCCAAAACTGGGTAGAAGAAGGCCAAAACGCAATCGCAGGAGGTCAATATGACTGCAGAAGATAAGGCAAAGAATGCCGGCAAGGTCGCGCTCGTCTTGGAGGGTGGCAGTTTTCGTGGGCAGTTTACCGCCGGCGTGCTCGACGTTCTCATGGAGGCCGGTGTCGAAATTCCGGCGGTATATGGCGTATCGGCCGGTGCGCTCAACGGCGTCAACTACAAGTCACACCAGATCGGTCGCGTCAATCGCATCAACCTGACCTTCTGCAATGACAACCGCTACATGGGTGCCGTCATCCTTCGCATCCACGGGCTCCATCGTGGGTTACGACTTTATCTTCAACGATATCCAGGACCGCCTGGATCCCTTTGACAACGAGGCGTTCGACGCGAGCCCCATCGAGATGTACGCCGTCGCGACGGACATGCTCTTTGGAACTGCCGCATACCTGCCGGTCAAAAGCGCCGTGCTCGACCTCGACGCCGTGCGTGCCTCGACCTCGTTGCCGCTGGTGACGCCGCCGGTCGAGATCGACGGGCACAAATACGTCGACGGCGGCGTAGCCGATTCGGTTCCTATCGAGCATGTGCTGGAGGAGGCCGGCTTCGAGCGCGCGGTTGTCATTGTCACGCAGGACCGCTCGTACGAGAAAAAGCCCTACGAGTTTATGCCTGCCGCGCGCGCCCGCTATGCCGACTACCCCTACCTGCTCGAGGCTATCGAGACGCGCCACGACCGCTATAACCTCCAGCGCATGCACCTGTGGAAGTATGAGCGCGAGGGCCGCGCGCTGGTCATCGCTCCGCAAAAGCCGGTCGAGGTCGGCCATGTCGAGCATGATCCGGCAAAGCTTTTGGACCTGTATATTCAGGGTCGCCAGGAGGCAAAGCGTTTGCTCGCGGAGATCCAGGAGTTTGTTGAGCGTTAGCGCTGCAACGTCACGGCTCGTGGATGACATGTGCAGAAACTCTGGTCGGAGCCAAAATACCTGTTGACTCGTACGGCGAGCGGGGTAATATGGACGGGTTACTTGCAGAGCCCCGTGAATCTCTGTAACAACACGTACTGTACATGGAGGAGTCTAAGTGATTTCGAAATCGACTCACTACGCCAAGCAGGGCGAGGTCCAGCGCAACTGGGTTCTCGTCGACGCCGATGGTGCTGTCCTGGGCCGTCTTGCCACCCAGATCGCAATGATCCTGCGCGGTAAGAACAAGCCCCAGTTCACGCCCAACAGCGACTGCGGCGACTTCGTTGTCGTCATCAACGCCGATAAGGTCCAGCTTACCGGTAACAAGGCCGACACGAAGACCTATTATCGCCACAGCGGCTACAACGGCGGCCTCAAGGCTGAGAGCTTCCGCCAGGCTATGGAGAAGCACCCGGAGAAGGTCATCGAGCGCGCCGTTCGCGGTATGCTGCCCAAGACCACCCTCGGCCGTGCCCAGATGACCAAGCTTAAGGTCTACGCTGGTGCCGAGCATCCGCATGCTGCCCAGAACCCCACGAAGATTGAGCTGGAGGCTTAAAGATGGCTGAGAACACCGTTGTCTACCAGGGTACCGGCCGTCGTAAGAACGCCGTCGCCCGCGTCCGTCTCGTCCCCGGCACCGGCAAGGTGACCATCAACAAGCGTGATGCCGAGCAGTATTTCGGCCGTCATCAGCTCGTTGAGAACGCCCTTGCTCCCTTCAAGGTGACCGACACCGCCGGTCAGTTCGACGTTATCGCTCTGTGCGATGGCGGCGGCATCTCCGGTCAGTCCGGCGCTCTGCGCCTGGGCATCGCTCGCGCTCTTCTGAACGCTGGCGACTACCGTGCTGACCTCAAGAAGGCCGGTTTCCTTACGCGCGATGCTCGCGTGGTCGAGCGCAAGAAGTACGGCCTCAAGAAGGCCCGCCGCGCTCCCCAGTTCTCCAAGCGCTAAGGTTTTATCTCCTTTCGAGATACAATGTACAAGCGGGGCCTGCCGATTCCTCGGCGGGTCCCGCTTTTCTTTTTCGACTAGGGTGGGCGGTTGCATATCGCCTGCTAGGGAAGGAGCGATCCTATGCCCCAGAACATCTTCGGTACCGACGGCGTCCGTGGCGTCGCCAATGCCGACCTCTCGTGCGACCTCGCGTTTCGCCTGGGCCGCGCGGCGACCAAGTTCCTTGGTCCGGACATCTGCATCGGCCGCGACACGCGTCTTTCGGGCACCATGCTCGAGAGCGCTCTGACCGCCGGCATTATGGCCGAGGGCGGCCGCCCGCACTGCTGCGGCGTTATTCCTACGCCGGCCGTGGCGCTGCTCACCGTCCAAAACGAGCTCGACGGCGGCATCGTCATCTCCGCTTCGCACAATCCGCCGGAGTTCAACGGCATCAAGTTCTTTAGCCGCAAGGGCATGAAGCTTCCCGACGCTGTCGAGGAAGAGATCAGCGCCTGGGTCATGTCCGAGGAGGCCATGGCTGCCGATACGCTGCCGACCGGTGCCGGTGTGGGTCACATCATCAAGATGAAGGACGCTCGCAAGGCATATGTCGACCACGCTATCAGCACCCTCGACGGCCTTAAACTCGACGGTCTGGTTGTTGCCGTCGACTGCGGTCACGGTGCTTCTTGCCAGACCACGCCCGCCGCGCTGCAGCGCCTGGGTGCCACGGTCCATGCCATCAACACCGATTACTGTGGCACTGACATTAACGTTGAGTGCGGCTCCACTCACCTTGAGCCCCTGCGCGAGCTCGTGCTGCGCACCCACGCCGATATCGGCCTGGCCCACGACGGCGACGCCGACCGAGTACTGTTCGTGGACAGCGAGGGCAATGAGATCGACGGTGACTACATCCTGGCTATCTGCGGTTCTGACCTCGCCGCCCGCGGCAAGCTCGCCAACTCCGAGATCGTCTCGACCGTCATGTGCAACCTGGGCTTCTCCATCGCTATGAAGGAGCAGGGCTTCGAGATGGTTCAGACCGCCGTGGGCGATCGCTACGTTCTGGAGCGTATGCTCGCGGATGGCGCCGTCATCGGCGGCGAGCAGTCCGGCCACATCATCTTCCTGGAGCACAACACCACCGGTGACGGTCTGGTGACGGCTCTGCAGCTGCTGGCCGTGCTCAAGCGCACCGGTCGTACCCTCACCGATCTTGCCGGCATCATGAAGAAGTACCCGCAGGTGCTCGTCAACGTGCATTCCGACAACAAGGCTGGTCTGGATGATTGCCAGCCCATCTGGGATGCCGTCGCTGCTGCCGAGAAGGAGCTTGACGGCCGCGGCCGCATTCTGGTGCGTCCGAGCGGTACCGAGCCGCTGGTCCGCGTTATGGCCGAGGCCGAGACGCACGAGCTGACCCAGCGCGTTGTCGACGACATCGTCGAGGTTGTCAAGCGCGAACTTCCCTAATGGTCAAAAACGAGTGCCAAGTGGTAAACTGTTAAGGCTATTTTGGTCGATTTGTATGTCCGAGGGGAGCATGTTCACTAAAGTCCTAAGGTCTTTTGGTATGCGTGGTCGAGTCCTTACGCTGGATGCTCCCATCTCGGGCGACGTCATTCCGCTTTCCGAGGTAAACGACCAGACATTTGCCACCGGCCTTTTGGGCCAGGGCGTGGCGATTCAGCCTACCGGCACGCGTGTGATTGCACCGGCTGATGCCAAGGTCGAGGCCATTTTTCCTACGGGACACGCTGTTGCGCTTAACACGGTCGATGGCTTGGACGTGCTCATCCACGTTGGTTTGGACACTGTTCAGCTTGAGGGCAAGCACTTTACCGTACATGCGCAAGTGGGTGATGTCGTCCATAAGGGCGATGTGCTCATTGAGTTCGATCGCGAGGCAATTGCTGCCGAGGGCTACGATGTGACGGTTCCCATCTTGGTGTGCAACTCCGTTGAGTTCTCGAGCATCAAGGGCTCCGTTGGCGTGCATGTCGAAGAGATGGACCAGCTCATCGTTGCTCGCGAGCGCTAGCAAGTGCACGTGGCCATTAGCCTACAATTCAAACACGTTTACGGAGGGCGCCCTTGAAAGAGGACGCCCTCCGTGGCAAGATGGGATTTGTCCGAAGCTAAAAGGCTTCGGGTCACCGTGGACGGGCAGGGGCCTCGACGCGGCTAGACACGAGACACATACATTACGCGACCTCGCCCTGGTGGCCGCACACGTTGGTTGCGGCCGACGCGGGCCGCGGGCAAGTGCTTGTAAGGGGAGCCTTGCCTCTCTTGTACGAGAAAGGACGCGTAATGAAGATCATTAAAGCTAAAGACTACGAGGATATGAGCCGCAAGGCCGCCAATATCATCTCGGCGCAGGTTATTCTCAAGCCCGACTGTGTGCTGGGCCTTGCCACCGGCTCCACCCCGATCGGTGCCTACAAGCAGCTCGCTGCTTGGTACGAGAAGGGCGACGTCGACTTTGCCGAGGTCAGCACATACAACCTGGACGAGTATCGCGGCCTTTCGCACGACGATCCCCAGAGCTATCACTACTTCATGCGTGAGAACTTCTTCGATCACATCAACATCGACCTGAACAACACGCATGTGCCCGACGGTTCCAACCCCGATGCCGCCGCTGCCTGCTCTGAGTACGACAAGATCGTCGCCGCCGCCGGTTACCCGGATCTGCAGCTGCTCGGCATTGGCAACAACGGTCACATCGGTTTCAATGAGCCCGATGACCACTTCTCCAAGGGTACGCACTGCGTCGACCTCACCGAGAGCACCATTCAGGCCAACAGCCGCCTGTTCGACAGCATCGATGATGTGCCCCGTCAGGCTTACACCATGGGCACCCAGACCATCATGTATGCCCGCATGATTCTGGTTGTCGCCAACGGCGAGGCCAAGGCTCAGGCTGTGCACGATATGTGCTATGGCCCGGTTACGCCCGAGTGCCCGGCTTCGATCCTGCAGCTCCACACCAACTGCGTCGTCGTTGCTGACGAGGCCGCTCTTTCGCTCTGCGAGTAACGCGACCAAGCGATCTTACATAGCTTTCCAAAAGGCCCTCGCTTTGCGGGGCCTTTTTAGTGGATGCGGGCCGTAACGTGTGCATGACGGAAACCTTGCCACATGCTTGGCGAGTGGGCTCTAAATTATGAGATTCATTCCATACCAGATTCTATGCACATTTGCCACTATAGAGTCGCAGGCGGTAGCGAGGAATAGGCGAGTTGCGCAACTCAAATAAAAACAGCCGACTGCGCTACACTGCAAATTGGATGGGACATGCTGGCAAGCGCATTGACCTGCACAAAGACCTATTGGTTGGGGAATAAAATACCATCGGGCCTCGCTGTACAAAAACTTGCCAAACACGTACCGGCAGACAGCCAAAAACTCTAAGTCGCGCTATTCACGGGGTGGCTCATATGGTCCTGCAGCTACGGTGTCCATATGGTCGAGTAGAGGAGCAGGCATGGTAAACGATCTGGGCAATACGAATGACCTCGAGTTGATGCCGACGGGCGGCGGCTATATGGTGCGGCGCGATCGCTTGATGAACGAGCTCATCGTTAAAGGGCGCAAGGCGGGAATCGTTCTGCTTTACGCGCCCGACGGGTTTGGTAAGACGTCGGTATTGCTGCAATACGTGCAGGAAGTTAAATCGGACCCCACGCGAGGGCCGGTTCGGATAATCGAGGCCGACCGCGCGATTGGACGCGAGCTCTTTATGCAGCTCGAGGTTGTCGCCGATGAGCTCAAGGACAAGCCGCACTCGCTCGTTGCGATCGACAACGTGCCCAATCTCGAGCAGCGCGAAACAGAGGACCTCATCGATCGAATCCGCAGCTTACGTGCTACGGGGACGGGGTCTTTATTACTTGCCGCCCCTCCAACCGATTGCTTATCCACGGGCTGGGCGATTCTGTAAAAGTCAATGCGCAGATGCTCAAGGTGCACGCCTATGAGTATTCGTCATGGGCCACGGCGTTCTCGATCAGCACATCGCTCGATTTTTATCGGCTCACGCAGGGTGTGCCAGAGCTGGTATCTGCCCTGCAGGCGGGAATGTATGGACAGGGCGATGTTGCCGGGTTGCTCGAGAACGAAATCGTCAACGTGTGCGGTGCGGCGCTGGCCGATCTCGCATCGCTCGAGAACAACCTGCTGTTTACCGTTGCCTGCTTGATGGTGCTGATGGGCGAGGGCCGCATTGCGGAGCTAGAGGCGTGCGGTGTGAGGCTTTCGATGGTCGACCAGTCCATCTTTGTGCGCGATTATCCGATTTTTGGCGTGGATCCGTCTGATCGCACCTTTAGGTGTTTGGGCGCTAAGGACAACGCGCGTCTGAGACTGCGAAAGCTTGTTGCCGAGATCCGTCCCGAACTTGTATCGCGGGCTGCTCGCATTTTGATTAAGGCAGGCCGATGCGATTTGGCCATGGACCTGGCCGATGCGTTCTTGGACCGCCGTGTGGTGTTGGAGCTTGCCGGGCAGTATGGGGCCGATCTTGCCCTGACCGGGCATGGAGGGGACATTTGCCGTGCGGCGTCGGCGATGATCAATGCGGAAAAGCAGGAGCAAGAGCCGGCACCCGCCGAGGCACTCGGCGTGTATCTGGCGGCTGTCAGCGTGTGCAATACAAAGCTCGCAAGGTATATGGCGTCCGTTATCGAACGTGCGGGCGATCAGGCGGCGCGCGAGCTTGACCCCGCTACCTGGAAAATAGCCCAGGCGCTCACTATCGCCTTTTTCGGCGACAATGACCTGGGGCTTCCCACCAACCCTGTTTTGCAAGAACAGACATCCTGCGAGGTGCTCGACATGCTGTCCGCGCATATCGAGGTCAAGCGCCACCTAACCGAGCGAGCAGAAGACGGCGATGTTCTCGCGAAGCTCAAAGCGTGCAAAGCCTATGATTGCGAGCTCGACATCGCGGAGATTCTCATACAGGCCGACCTTATGCTGGCGGAGCTGTTCGACGGCTCGTTTGCTAAACCCGACGAGCGCGATGACAAGATGGCGCAGATGCTCGAGGCGCTCGATATCCGCGGGCTTAAGGCGCCATCCATTTGGCTGCGTATGGTGCTGGCGGCGCGGCGCCTGCTCGCGGGCTTGCCCGTGACCGACGATGTGGCGTTTGGCGAGCTCGACCGCTTTGCGGTGCGTGTTCGCGACAATCAAATTCAGCTGTTTGGGCTATTGCTGGAGGGCTGGCAATCGCTGGCGGAGGGGCGGCCGGTCAACGCAAAGTTCCGCGCGGTTCAGGTGCTCAAGCTCGCCGACGAATCGATTACGTACATGCGCGAAAACGCTTTGCTGCTGGAGCGCGTGGCGTATCTGCGCAATACGTCGTTGGTATCGGTTCGCGAAGAGGCGGAGCTGCTCGATATTAGCAAGACGCAGGTCGGTGGCTCAGAAGCTTGGATCGTGGCGCTGCACCTGGCCGCTGCGGGCCGCGATAGCGATCTTGCTGCCTGGATGTCTATGAATCGCTCGGGGATTTTAGACCCATCGTATCGGCTTTTTGCTCGTCTTGCGATGCATTGCCTGGGCGAGCCTGCCGTCAGGATTCGCAAGAAGCTTCCGGTGCGCGAGCTGTCGCGGTATTCACTACGCGATGACTTTGAGGGCGAAAGCGAGCACCTGTTCCAGGCGGGCGAGGTTGAGACTGTCGATACCATCGGTCATATTGAGATGCGCATGTTTGGCGCGTTTCGCGCCGAGCGCGACGGTTTTCCCATCACGGATAAGATGTGGCGTCGCAAAAAGGCGGCAACACTTGCCGAACGTCTTGCGCTGGGTATGGATGCCATGGTCGACCGCGAGACAATTGCCATGGAGTTGTGGCCCCATGCCGAGTTTAGCGCCGCGCGCAACAATCTGTATTCGACGGTATCGCGCTTGCGCTCAGCTTTGGGTCCAACGCCAGATGGAAAGTCGTGCGTGCTCATCCAAAACGAGTGCATTGGACTCAACGGCGACTACGTTAAGACCGATGTAAGGCTCTTTGACCAGCTGAGCCGTGAGATCCTGGGAAACCGTATGGGTGCGAGAGGCCCTCACCTGGTTGAGCTATGTCTTAAGGTCGAGCAACTCTACGCGGGCCCGCTGTATGTTCCCACCGGTTGCAATCCTACGTTCTTTACGCGTATGCGCCACATTATGCAATCCAAGTACATCGACTGCATGATTAGGGGAGCGAATGCCGCTCTCGAGGAAAATGACCTGCAATCGGCAATTTGGCTCGTGGAATCGGGGCTTCGCCAGGAGACGGCGCGCGAGGACATGGTTCGCTGCGCCATGCGCGTTTACGGTGCGGCGGGACGACGTCGCGATGTTGTTGAGTTGTACAGCGGCCACATGCACCACCTAAGAGAGCAGGTTCAAGGTGTGCCCGAGCCCGAGACAAGGCGTCTGTATGAGCGCCTGGTCGAAGGCAGACTCAAGCGCGTGCTTGTCGAGCGATAAAAAACGGGCGTCCGAATCAATCGGACGCCCGCAGACTTGCTCGGTATGACCAGCCGGTATTTAGACGAGCTTGATCTTCTCGATATCCTTGCGCGAGGACTCGCGATACAGCGAGAACTTGCGGCCGATAACCTGAACGACGTCGGCGTGGCAGCGCTCGGCGAGCTCCTCGGCGGCCTCGCGGGCAGAAAGGCTGGAGCCGTCCAGCACGGAGCACTTAACGAGCTCGTGCTTCTCCAGGTAGGCAACCGTCTGCTCGACGGTGCCCTCGTTGACATCGGACTTACCGATGATGATGGCGGGGTTGAGGTGATGGGCCATGCTGCGAAGCTGCTTGACCTGGGCTCCTGTCAGTGCCATGGGTTCTCGCTTTCTATGTATGGGGCGCCCCGCGATGGGGCCTTAATCTACGTGAGCTGTCCCACGATAGCGCAGGAACGGCGCGGTGTGGAGTACGTTTGCCCAGTTCGCAAAGAATGCGGATGCAGAGTGAGTGGGCGGTGCGGGCTGCGGACAGGCTATGAGCTGGGCGCAGAGACCGGCTCCCATGCAATAAACGCCCAACGAACCTTGCGGACATGATCGAGCATATAGCGCCCCTGCGGTATGCCCTTGGACCCCGGCTCGCCGGCATGGGGATTCTCGATCATGTGCTGGGCGATGTAGTCGCGCAGACGGTCGATTTTATCCTCGTTGCCATGTTCGAGCATACGGGAGAAGTCCGTCACGCCTGCCTCGAGGCTATCGAAGGTATCGCGACGAGGCGATTCAAAGTACGTAATCTGCGGCAGGGCACCCATCTGAATGAGAATGTTAAAGGCATACACAAAGCCATTGCTGCAGGTAACCGAGGCGCCGATAGCGTTCATCACGTGCAGGTCATAGCGCGGGCTGGAGTTGGCGACCATCGTGACGGCACAACGCCGACGAGCCGTTCGATCAAGCTTGGCAAGCGCGCCTTTTAGGTTGGTCGTCGTAACCGACCGACTGGCAAAGGCAACATCCACAGTCTTGGCAACCGGCCCAACCAAATCCCAGTCATCGTCCCAAGCAAGCTCAAGCGGCGTAATAAGGTCCTCGAGCCCATAGTACTCAATGCCGGCATCAAGGGTGCCCAACATGGCAGGGGAAAAGTCAGCCGCAATCACGGGATGCCCGTCTTGCGCAAGCGGAATAGCAATCGACCCAGCCCCGCACCCCATATCAAGCACCGACTCACCAGGCTTTAACGCCAACAGCTTTATAAAATCCCGGGCATACGGAGCAGTCTCAAGCGGCCGAAAATGCCGAGCCCTTTTATCCCACTCAAAAGAATCATCAGCCCGCCGCCGACCAGCTTGCAAGCGCATCCATTCGCCATTCCAATCCGCAAAAAGCAGTTCAGAACGAATCAAATCATCAGCCACGGGCCATCCCCTCACAACAAAAAAGCGACTCCTCCCAAAAGAAGAGCCGCAACCAGCATATATCAGAAAGAACCGATCCAACGCCAAACCGTCATACCAGCAAAGTAGGGCAGAAGCGAAGCGACTGCCAAAGGGATAGAACCCAGCCGAGGTCCCGTTGTGCGGGAGCCCCGTCGCCGGGCGGCAGACATATAAGGTCGATCGCGAGTTCCGCACGAGCCGGAGAGCACTCAATGTGCTCTCCGTGCGAGTCAGGACTGTCCGAGCAGGCGACCTTATATGTCTGCCGCCCGGCGACGGGGCTTCTCGCCCGAACCCTCAGCTAGTTCTTCAGCGAGTTCAGCGGCGCTGGGAAACGTCCACCACGGTGGGCAAGCACGGTGCCGGCGTTGGGGTTCACCGGCATGATGGGCGCACGGCCAAACAGGCCGCCGTACTCAACGCAGTCGCCCACGCCCTTGCCGATGGCGGGAATCACGCGCACGGCCGTGGTCTTATTGTTGATGACGCCGATGGCCATCTCGTCGGCGATGATGCCGGCGATGGTCTCGACCGGGGTGTCGCCGGGGATGGCGATCATGTCCAGGCCAACGGAGCACACGCAGGTCATGGCCTCGAGCTTCTCGAGCGAAAGCGCGCCAGCCTCGACGGCGGCGATCATGCCGGCGTCCTCGGACACGGGGATAAAGGCACCGGAGAGGCCTCCCACGCTGGAGCTGGCCATGACGCCGCCTTTCTTGACAGCATCGTTGAGCATGGCGAGCGCGCAGGTCGTGCCGGGGCCACCGCAGGTGCCCACGCCGATGATCTCGAGGATGCGCGCGACGGAGTCGCCGACGGCAGGCGTAGGCGCCAGCGACAGGTCGACAATGCCCTTCTCCAAGGAGATTAAACTGTATTACGAGAGACGTACTTTAATAGATAAAAAGCCGCGTCATTATGTACTAAATGCCATAGCAAACAAGTTGCTAAGGATCATATTCACCCTCGTGGAAAAAGGTGAATAC
>ENA-OQMX01000077-OQMX01000077.1-human-gut-metagenome-genome-assembly--contig:-NODE-77-length-25109-cov-2.480346_pt1 | contig 25109 bp, 24 predicted proteins | sample MGYA00242622_ERZ504866 | MGnify/ENA primary metagenome ERZ504866 (study PRJEB26092, sample SAMD00036422) | human gut metagenome | host: Homo sapiens | study: EMG produced TPA metagenomics assembly of...
AGAGATTAAGGATAAGATAGGATTTTGCCTGAAGAAGAATGCCGTTAAGATAGCTACCGGACTTCGCAAACAGCGCATGTTGAAAAAGGATATCCACCAGTTTCTGTTATCTCAAGGATACACCATCGTATTCGTCGGCTCATATGGCCATCCATCAGGATACATGTATCTCTGTCCATAAAGCATATCATACTCAATGTTCTCGAGATCATCATCATAGTTTGCATCGCCCGGCTTGTACTTTGACTGGAACTTCTGCACATAGCTCTTCTCAAATCCCAGCATATCAAACACCTTTGTGCTGAGCTGATATGCCTCTATATCCTCATCCTCAACCGGGAAGTTCTTCATATTGCTCCAGACAAAATACTCTGTCTGGTAAAGGTCTCCGTTGGTTATATCGTCCTCTGTGATCTCAAATCCAGGGAGATGGTCTCCATACATAACGAGAACGACCGGCTCATCGTACGCCGTAAGTCTGTCTATAAGCTTGCCAATGAAATCGTCCATCTCATGGAGCTGGTTACAGTAATATGTCCACTGTGTATCAAGACTCTCATCACCTGTTCCGGCAACCTTTATAGGGTAACTGTAATTCTCCTCGTCCAGCTCTGATGGGTATCTTCCATGTCCCTGTACGCTGACGGTGAATATGAAATCCCGTCCAGTGGTAGAGTACAGCGTCTTCATGATCTCACCGGTAAGGACATTGTCCTTCTCCCAGTTCTTCTGAGTATGCTCCAGATTGTACATATACTCCATCGGGGTAAATGTATCAAATCCCATGTTTTATACACCTTGTATCTGTCATAGAATGTACCATCGTGATTGTGCATGGCATGTGTTGAATAACCATCAAGCTTCAACTGTGTCGCCATGCTCTCTATGGTCTGCTTGCCAAGTATGGTCTTATATGGATACTCACCTGCACCGAAATATGCCACGTTAAATCCCGTGAGCACCTCAAATTCCGAGTTGGCTGTACCTGCACCGATCGCCGGCATCGTCAGGAATCCTGATGTACATTCCTCCTTCAGCTTTGTGAAATTCGGAATAGGATTCTCATTGAACGTGAGGCATTTTACATATGACGGATCCATGAATGACTCAAGCTGTACAAATATAACGTTTGGCTTGTCCTTGCCAAGCTTTGAATCCGTTGTGCCAACACTGTCCAGATCATCCTTTATCTCAAGCATCTTATCCTCGCTGTAATCACTCGGCTGTCCTATACCTACATCGACCACACTGTTTGAGAAACAGTATACAAATCCATAATTGTTGTATGCCGTTGCAAGGTTTGCAAAATTATCTGATATAGTCTGTGCATTGAGCGCGATCTTGGTGAAGAGCATTACACAGAAGAATGTCGCAACTATAAACACAGTCGTTCTCGTTCTATATATATTGCCCGTAACCGTCGGCGATTTTATGAACAGAACTATGATGGCTGCCAGCGCAACGAACAGAAGCGCAGCTATGAGCACGATCTGCCATACATTAAAATATTTGTCTATGATAGTTATCGTATTCCTCGCCATAAGCATATCGATAGCTGAAAATGGCGTTATTCTGAATCCCAGAACTATGCAGTTCGTGATTCCAAGTATCAGCCATGCAAACGATATAACGCAGTATCCGAATATTCTCTTTCTCATGAGCAACGAAAGTGTCAGCGTAAAGAAAATGATCGAACAGTTATACAGAAATATGAGCGGCTGATTCCACACATACGATATCGCCTTAAACAGCGAATGTCTTCCAAGAGCTTCCAGAACAACGTCCAGAACAATTGCAAGAACCAGACAGATAAAAACTGCTGAATGATGAAAATTCTTAAGTCTCTCTTTCATAATTTAATCATTACCTCGTAAAAATTATACTTTTTCTGATATTCAACGATTGTGATTGATTATATCACTACATGTCATTTATTCAATAGTAAAAATGTTTAAATTTTATTACCAATCGCTTCTGAGGGCAAAAAAAAATCAGGATTGAATCCTGAGTGTGAATTAATATAAAAGAGCGCGAGACGGGAATCGAACCCGCGACCCTCTCCTTGGCAAGGAGATGCTCCACCGCTGAGCCACTCGCGCTTATCTGTTGTGTTTTCAACAACAATATGGATAATACCACATCTTATTCGAATTGCCAACAATTTTTGAAAATTTTTACAATTTTTATTCAAGACTTTATCCTATACCGGTTACTGAGTATCCACACTTCTCTACACAGCTCTTAAGCTCATCATCAGATACTTCTCTTCCGAGCTTAACGATAGCCTGCTTCTTCTTGAGGTCGACTTTTGCGTTCACCTGGCTCAGACTGTTCAGTGCATTCTGTACACGATCTGAACAGTTGCTGCAGTGCATTCCCTCTATGTAAATAGTCTTCACGGCGACAACATCCTTTATCTTGTCACCCTTGACCTTGACGGAACCACCGCCGCCACAGCAGCCTCCTTCTCCTTTAAAGTGCTTTGTAGAACTGATAACTGCACCCACTACTATAAGCACCAGTATGCTCACTACCAATATTGTTCCACCCATTGTAGATCATCTCCTTCGTTATTAACAACATGAGCCACAGCCACAAGGCTTTACATTGACACCTGTCACCATCTGATTCTCAATATATCCGCCAGCCATAAGTCCTGCACGGATTATCCTGTTCCACTCTTTGGCCGAAAGCTCAATGCTGGATGAATCATCAAGCTCAATGACACAGGCATCCTCTATACCACAGTTGGCACCACAGGCAACCTTATACATGTTTTTACGGTTGATGGCTCCTATATCCTCCAATGTATTCACCATTCTGTACACTGTAGCCGAGCCTATACGACTGTCCTGCTTGGTCGCCTTATAATAAATCTCCTTGCAGGAAGAACACTCTTCCCCGAGTATTATGTCAAGGAGTATCATTCTCTGTCTGGTTATCCTGCATCCCATTTCCCTGAGTCTGCTGATAACGATCTCTTTCTGCATCTCTGTACGCTGGATACCTGTATCATCTATACTCTTCTTGTCCGTCTCTAATCTTTCGTTAGTCATCATACACGCCTCCTTCTGATTGTTGATAATATTATCATCAAGGTTAGTATGCCCTAACTCGAATTAGTTGTCAATAACGTTTTGTGCTAAAATCTAATATTTTTTCATAATTCAACCTGCAGATCACACATTATTCTAACGATTGGTTTTCTTCTGCGGAGTTCCGCAGTCAAATGTTATAACTGCCTTGAACAGATCACCATCTATGCTCAATCTGAATTTTGCACCCATCAGTGTACACAGACTGTTTGCAATAGACAATCCCAGTCCGCTTCCCTCCGTATTTCTGGAGCTGTCTCCACGGACAAATCTCTCCATGAGCTCATCACTGGACACATTGAGCGGATCTCTGGATATATTCTTGAACTCAATCCTGGTCTTTCTGTCATCGATTATCACCGATGCATATACCCTTGTCCCCGGCATTGCATATTTGCTTATATTACACAGCAGATTATCAAATACTCTCCACAGATGCTGTCCATCAGCTCTTATGACTGCCGGCAACTCTGATCTTGTGAATACGACCTTAAGCCCGGCATTTGCAAGTTTATCCTCATATTCTGCAACAGCCTGCTCAAGCAGCATATTGGCATCTATCTCTGCCCAGTTTATCTGGATATTGCCAGTGGATGCCTTGGATGCCTCGACCAGATCCTCTATGAGTTTTTTCAATCTCGCAGACTGCCTTGAGAGAACTTCTATATATTCCTGTCTTGTCTTCTCATCCATATCGTCCTTCTGCAGCAGATCTACATAGTTGATTATGGAGGTAAGCGGGGTCTTTATATCGTGGGATACATTTGTTATGAGTTCTGTCTTCAAATGCTCGCTCTTCATTCTGGCCTCAACAGCCTTTGACATGCCGTCTCTTATCTGGTTGAGGTGTTCACCATGTGCGCGGAATACCCAGAACATTTTGCTTGTGTCCGCTTTCCTGTCCAGATTGCCCTCCGCCATCTCCTTTGCGCACTTGTATAACTCTTGTGTCTGTATGAGATATGCCACTATTCCGACTATGCACAGCCATTTTAAAATGATATAAATCACCACCCAAAGAAGGCCTCTCATGCTGCCTGCTGCCAGGATTGCCACAAAAATTATCTCTACTATAGTTATACCTATATAAGCCCATACGCCCTTCTGCGTCAGGGACATATGACTTTTCACATACCTGAAACAAGCTTTCGTCTTTCTTGCTATCCACTTCAGTGCGCGGATTATCAGACAGTCTGCAAAAAATGTTCCCGCCTTCACCTTAGCGACTATATTATTAAAGAAAAACAATGCCACAGAATATAGGCATGCCACCGGCACCAGAAACGCAATATACTGTATATTCTCTGATACAAATGTGTAATTCCTATACTGGTTCACACACATGGATGCGATTCCGCTTTCAACGCAGATCCCTACTGCTGCTGCAACAGAGCATACTGCCATAGCCAGCACAAGCTCAGTCGGAGTCCTCTCAAATCTGCCAAGAGTGATCGTCTCCTTCCCTGTCTTTACGCCGGCGTTGACCATTGAAAATATTGACATGACGATGCACAGCAGCAGCATAACTGCAAATCCCGCCAATATCCCCTTGCTCTTCGTCCTCCATACTCCAATGTATTGGACCATTCCCGGATTTGACGATTTGATGTTGTCTACAGCAGCTGCCACATCCACATAGCACTTTCCCGTGACATTTATAAATGAATATGCATCATAGCTTAGCACAAGACAGTAGGCCTTTCCAGATGAACTACCAGAATCGTCTGCTTCATCAAGATACAGTTTTTCAACTGAGCTAGGATAATAATAGCCATACATGATATCCTGTTTTGTGATAGACTTGCCATCCGCTGTCAATACAGAATCTGTAGCATCCTCCACGAGATCACTTTCTTCATATTCTTCATTATAATTGTATTCGTCATAATATGGATCATTCTCCCCCAGCAGAGCATTGATATACTGCTCGCCCTGTTCCATATCACTCTGCTTGTCAAACACAATATATCTTTTAACAGGTACTTCTATCGTGCTATCATAATCATTTGTATATATATTATCGTCCAGCCGTGCATCATCGTTTATCAGCTTTATATTTCCGGTCGTTACTTTTATCTTTCCATTATTGATATTGACATTTGTATCATCACTGCAGGATGCCGTCAGCATATAGCCGATATCACCTCGTTCGCTCATATCCTCATACCGGTATGACGACTTGATCGCAGATGTTGTATCCGCGTTGGTCAATCTCCGGAAAACATCATCCGCAGTTATAACCATATCTCCGTTATGATCAGCACTCACGAGCTGATTATATGTTGTAATGCTTTCCAGCTGCGACCTTGTATCCTGGATGTAAGCCTTCACCTTTTCGGTAAGCGCATCATTTGTGTCCTCCACATAATCGTTTACAAGTCTCTCATACGGCGTCGCGCCCTGATCATCATCACTGTACACTCCAAGGTAGCTTCCCTGCAGCACCAGACCGCCTGTATACAGCGTTCCATATGCCAGCACCGCCACAAGAATATATATTCCAAGTTTAAAGAACACATTTCCTCGTATCTTATAAATTGTTTTATCCACTATTGTCCCTCCATTCTATATCCTCTTCCCCAGATAACCTTTATGTATCTCGGATCAGATGGATTTATCTCTATCTTTTCTCTCAGGTGTCTTATATGAACCGCAACAGAGCCTTCCGCTCCCATCGGATCCTCCTTCCACACCGCCTTATATATCTCCTTCGTGGAAAATACCTTTCCCACATTCTGCATAAGAAGTTTCAGGATGTCATACTCCGTCGGGGTGAGGGGCATAAGTTCACCGTCAAGTGTGACCTGTTTGGATTTGTCGTCAAGTTCTATACCTCCGATAACCAGCTTATCCTTTGGTGTCTCTCCGCCTCCCAGCTGCATGTAACGCCTGAGCTGGGACTTTACCCTTGCCAGAAGTTCCACCGGATTAAATGGTTTTGTCACATAGTCATCTGCGCCGACCTCAAGTCCCAGCACCTTGTCGGTATCCTCACTCTTTGCCGTAAGCATGATAACCGGCACATTGCTGCTCTCTCTTATCTTTGCCATGGCTGTTATACCGTCCATCTGAGGCATCATGACGTCCATGAGTACAAGCTGTATGTCATTAGAATTTACCATATCAACTGCCTCCATACCATTGTAAGCTTTATACACCGAATACCCGGCTGTCTTAAGATATATCTCTATAGCTGATACTATATCTTTTTCATCGTCACATATTAATATATTGTACATTTTTCTTGTCCTCACCTTTTTCGTATTTATCCTTAGCTTACCACAATCACCTCCTGTTCTCAATTATCGCCATACTGCCATTAAGAAACAACCATTATAAAGTTTAAGATATCTTTAAGACTTGTCATTATTTGTGGTATACTTAGGAGGCGGTCTGTCATTGCAGATGTTATAACGCAAAATATATCACTATATAGAAACGGAGTTTTATTTATGACAAAAAAAGACGTACTTGAGATAAGACACCTGTTTGCTCCAAAGGAATGCTCCATAAGCAAGATCCGCGGATGCTACGTGGACGGAGACTGCAACAAGGTGGCGACCATCAACGAACAGTTTCTCACCATGCCGGAAGAAGAAACATACAAATATTTTGAAATACTGAAAAAGACTTTATCAGGAAGCATTGGCAAGAATCTTGTCACCATGCCATTTCCTACCTCACAGGAGTTTGAAGGCGGCACACAGGAATTCCTGAATAAACTCAGAAAGAGCAAGCTTGAGAACGATGAGCTGATAAATGAGTTCTATGACAAGGTCATCGAGAACTACGATTACACCGGCAACTACCTCATACTGCTCATCCACGATACATATGATGTTCCGGGCAAGACAACCGACGGCATCATGATGGACGATGCATCAGACGAGGTGTATGACTATATCATGTGCTCCATTTGCCACGTCAACCTGTCCAAGGCGGGACTCAGCTACTTCGACGTTGAAAGCACATTCCACAACAGAGTCCGCGACTGGGTGGTCGACATGCCGGACATAGGCTTCCTGTTCCCGGCATTTATCGACAGGAGCACGGATATCCACAACGTTCTGTACTACACCAAAAAGCCGGAGGAGCTTCACGACAGCTTCATAAGTAACATCCTTGGCACTTCTCTTCCTATAACTGCGGGAGAACAGAAGGATGTATTTCAGGAGATTGTTGCTGAGACTCTGGGAGATGACTGTAATTACGATATGGTAAGAACCATCCACGACAATCTGAACGAGATGATAGAACAGAGAAAGGACAGTCCGGAACCGCTTACTCTCTCAAAAAACACTATAAAGAACCTGCTGACAGAGAGCGGAGTATCAGACGAGAAGATGGCAGATTTTGACGCCCACTACGAGAAGGTAACCGCTGCGGCAGCACCGCCTGAGCAGCCATCTGAGAACCCGGAGGATGAACCGGCCATAGTTGTACCGCGTGAGAAGTCAACTGTCATGTACGCGACAAATGTTGCAAACACAAAAACATTTGAGGTAAAGACTCCTGATGTGGTCATCAAGGTAAATCCTGAGAGAACTGATCTGGTAGAGACCATGGAGATCGACGGAAGGAAATGCATCGTCATCCAGATATCCGATCAGGTCGAGGTAAACGGAATACCTATCAACAACAAATAACAAAGGCACAAAAAAGGACCACCGGCAGCAACAAAACCGCCGGTGATCCTTTTTTCTATCTGCCCTACTGTTTGAGCATCTTCTTTTTCTTCAATATCAAAGCTATCACAATACTTATAACAAGTATTATACCGCACACTATCTCAAATCCATATGGTACATTCGCAAATGGCATCCACTTCGTGCCCACATTCATTCCATACACACCGGATATAACTGTAGGCACAGCCATGACGATGGTTATGGCCGCCAGAAACTTCATGGCGTTGTTCAGTCTGTTGTTGATGATGGTCGTCATGAGCTCTCTCGTACCACTTATGATATCCCTGTATATCTGTGTCATCTCGATAGCCTGCTTGTTCTCCACCAGAACATCGTCCAGCAGTTCCTTATCCTCCGGGTACTGCTTGATCCTGCCGTATCTTGTCAGCTTGTCAAGAACTACTCCATTCGCTCTCAGTGATGTGGCGAAGTATACGAGGTTGGACTCCAGCTCGTGAAGATCTATGAGATCCGCATCCTCGGTCTCCTCCTGGATACGCTGCTCAATAAGGGTTCTTCTTCTGTCCATGACTCTCAGATAATACTGGTATGTGGTACAGTTCCTGTAGAGTATCTGGTACATGAACCTCATCCTCTTCTTGGTGCTGAACTCTCTCACCTTGCCTTCCATGAATGCCTCAAGTACCGGAGTCTCCTCGGCGCATATGGTGATGATGCAGTCTGCAACCAGTATGATACCAAGAGGGATTGTTGTATATGCCTCTCGTTCATTTCTTATCTCTATAGAAGGAATATCCACGATTATCAGTGTGTAGTTGTCCTCCACCTGAACACGTGAGCTCTCCTCGTCATCCAGTGCGGCTCTGACATCCGCCAGATCTATCTCAAACCTCTCGGCTATGCTCTTACTCTCATCTATTGTTGGCTTAGTCATGACTATCCAGGCACCAGGACCATATTCCTGTATTTCACTCAAAATTCTGTCATCCGTTCTGTACAGTGTGATCATTCCCTGCGCCTCCTGCCACATAGATTACAGCATGCCTCAAATGCACATTACCGCCTGATAATATTAACATAAAAAACACGGCCTTTCAACAAAGTTTTGTGTAAAGACCGTGTAATATCTATGTTAGTCAAGTGCCTTTCTGTGGGCTACTGTAACCGTCTCCTCGTAGCATGAGAAGGCATCCTCGACCTTCTTCTGGTCAGGCTTCTTTGTGAACAGGCTCACAATAGGAACTATGATGAGACCGCCCACCATTGCAACTGCACCGCAGTTGATAGGTGACTGCATCACTGCCGGGAACTTGAACAATCCCCATGTATTGCTTATAAAGTTCAGCGTCATGATTCCTGTTCCCCATATAAAGCATGTCCAGCAAGCCGTAACTGTAGTCTTCTTCCAGTATAAGCCATATAAAAATGGAGCAAGGAACGCACCTGCTATAGCCCCCCATGAAACACCCATAAGCTGTGCTATGAACGTTATCCTGCTTGAGTACTGCACGATGGCAATAACAGCCGATACAGCAACAAACATAACGAGCATGAGCCTCATGACAAGTATCTGTTTCTTCTCATCCATCTTCGGTGCAATGACCGGCTTTATAAAGTCGATGGTGAGCGTTGAGCTGGATGTAAGGACCAGCGAAGAAAGTGTGGACATAGATGCTGAAAGCACCAGTATGACCACAAGTCCCATAAGGGCAGCTGGAAGCTTCTCAAGCAGATGTGGAATGATGGCATCGAATCCCTCTGTAGCAACATCGGTTCCTGTCAGTCTTCCAAAACCGCCGAGAAAATAGCATCCGCCGGCAACTACGATCGCAAACAGTGTCGACACAACCGTACCTGTCTTGATGGATCTCTCATCCTTTATGGCGTAGAACTTCTGTACCATCTGTGGAAGTCCCCATGTTCCAAGGGATGTCAGCACGACGACACAAAACAGATTGAACACGTCAGGTCCCAGGAATGATGCAAATACACCCGGTGTATCTGACACTGCAGGATCATTTATCCTTGCCAGACTGTCTAGCGCGCCTGTGAGTCCACCATAGTTGTTGAGTACCGCATATATGACTGCCACGACTTCCCACCAGCATGATGAGTCCCTGGATGAAATCGTTGATAGCAGTCGCCATGTATCCACCAACGATTACATATATACCTGTAAGGGCAGCCATGACGATTACGCATATCTTATAGTCAACATTGAACGCCATTCCGAACAGTCTTGAAAGTCCGTTGTACAGTGACGCTGTATATGGAATGAGGAAGATGAAGATGATGATCGACGAGAAAAGCTTCAATGACTTGCTGGAGTATCTCTTCTCGAAGAACTCCGGCATAGTTCTCGTGTCAAGCTCCTGTGTGAGCAGTCTTGTTCTTCTTCCGAGAACTACCCATGCCACCAGTGAGCCAAGCAGCGCATTTCCAATTCCTATCCATGTGGAAGCAATTCCGTACTTCCATCCAAACTGTCCGGCATATCCAATGAATATAACCGCTGAGAAGTAAGATGTTCCATAGGCAAATGCTGTGAGCCACGGGCCAACGCTTCTGCCCCCAAGAACAAATCCATTCACATCCTTTGTGTGTTTTCTCGAGTAAAATCCAACTCCAAGCATGATCGCAAAGAAAACAACAAGCATAATAACTTTGAGTACCATAGTATCCTCCCAATACATTTTTTATCCGCGTTTTACTTTATCACGTCAAAGCGTGTCAACTTTAAAGTTTTGCGGTTTAAATTGCTACGTCTGATTATAAGTTATACCTATACCATAGTCAAGAAATATCCACAAAAAAATACAGCGTGCGGCAATCGCTACACGCTGTATTTTTTATTGAGATCTAATCAAGTTCATCTAAATCATAAAAATCATCCATACTGTAATAATCCTTGTCATCGTGACTTGTTATACACACCAACTCTTCCGGTTCATAATCATCACATAAATGACTATACCCCATTCATTTGATATCTGCTACATATAATTCTTGTACATAATATAAGCAAAATATACCGCATACACAGCCAGCATCACTATTCCGCCCGGCCTGGTGAGCTTCTTCTTTCTGACGCTGCACACCCAGAGGAGAACAGCAGCCACTATTGCCATGATGCCATCCAACAGGAAGTTCTGCTCAAACTGCACTGGGGTTATGAGCATTGTAGTTCCGGCAACGAAAAGTATATTGAATATATTGCTTCCAACTATGTTGCCTATGGCAATATCTGTCTGCCCCTTTTTTGCCGCTGTACATGATGTCACAAGCTCAGGAAGAGATGTGCCAAATGCCACTATTGTAAGGCCTATGAGTCTCTCTGTCATACCGAGCTTTCCAGCTATATATGATGCCGCATTTACAGTGAAATTACTTCCGACCACGACCAGCGCTAATCCTATGATTATAAACAGTATAAGTCTCGGAGTCTTATCCTTCTCCGTGAGTTCTATAGAATCACTCTCGCTGTTGCCATTCTTCGCGCTGATGATCAAATATACCAAAAATCCAATAAACACTACATAGAATATCACACCCTCAAGTCTGCTGAGCACACCATCAAAATATCCCATGCAGAGTATCATGATCGATGCCACGATAACAAATGGTATATCTATCCTAAGTGTATTTTTCTTTATAGGAAGTGCTGCTATGAGTGCTGTCACTCCAAGGATGACAAGTATGTTAATAATGTTGCTTCCAAGCACATTTCCAACAGTGATCCCCGGCTCCCGCAGGCGAAAGTGCCGCCTTTATGCTGACAGCTGCTTCTGGAGCACTAGTTCCCATGGCAACTATTGTTAAGCCAACTACCATCTCTGGTATGTTGCATTTGACAGCTATTTTAGACGCACCATCTACAAATACATCCGCTCCCTTTATCATAAACACAAATCCAAGCACAAGAAGCAGTATCTGACCTAACATTTTTAATATCTCCATACATTCCCTCATTGTATATATGCTACATTTTTACCTCAGCTATATAAGCAGCTTTTCATCCCTATCATGTGGCATATGACGTATTACAGATCTCTTCTGACAATTATCATGCCCGCAACGCTGTCCAGCAATTCCTCAATTCCAAGACCTTCCGCTTTGATATTGATATGACAGTACTTCTCATAAAGCTTTGTCCTCTCATTATACAAATCTTTCAGAGTCTGTCCATCCTTCAGCACCACGCCTCTTCTCTTGATATTGCCAAGTCTGTTCGCTATCTCCTCATATGGAAGATTGATATATATAACTGTATCCTCCGCCATGTATTTCTCCATGGCATCAGTACAGTACACAGCGCTTCCACCTGTGGCTATGACTGCATGTTGGTCTGTGATACCCTTGTTCACATCATTCTCTATCTTTAAAAACCCATCATCGCCATACTTTGCTATGATCTCCCTGAGCAGCATTCCCTGACTGTTCTGTATGAGAATATCTGCATCGATGAACTTATAACCGAGAACCTTTGCCAGAAGAACCCCTATAGTGCTCTTGCCCGCTCCCGGCATGCCTGTAAGTACTATGTTGTTCATTTTTCCTTTACCTCCGGTATAACTGATACTTCGTCCTTGAGCGTCTTGAGAACAAAGTGCGTTTCAGTTGCTGACACACCCCCATATCCCTTCACAAATCTATACACCTCGTCCAGACCTGCAGCGGAATCAGTCACTATCTTCAATATAAAGTCAAAAATCTACCTGTCATATAGAAGCATGCGACTATGGCTGTCATTTGTCTGTATAAGCTGTGCAAATTCATCATAATATTTCGGATGTTTCAAGTCTCACTTCCATGATGGCTACCATCTCATTGCCCAGCTTTTTACTGGTCAACCTCAATGGTATATCCCTTTATTACCCCGCTGCTCTCCATCTTCCTTATTCTCTCTATCACGGCCGAGACAGAGAGATTAATCTCCTCACTGATGGCCGATGCTGTAAGTCTCGCATTGTCCTTCAGGCATCTCAGTATCTTGTAGTCAATGTTATCCATTAGTTAAACCTCTGTATAATAAAATTAGATTACTCCCAAACATTTTAACACAAACACCCACAGAGTCAACGTCACTGACGATAATAATGTGGATAAAACGATAATATTCGATGACAGCACATAATCATTGTCCATATTCTTCGCCATGATGTATCCCGACACCGTAGCCGGTGCTCCAACCATTATAAGTATAGCAACAATCTCACTCGGCCCAAAGCCCATACCAATGGCAACCGGAAGGAATATGACAGGAAGAATCACAAGCTTTATGACCGTTGCCACAAGTGACGGCTTGAGCCTGGTCAATGCCTGCTGTGAGTCAAATCCAGCACCTATGGCTATGAGCGCTATAGGAGTCGCCGTCTGTGCTATATAACTGATAGTTCTTGTCGGTATGGCTGGTATCGGTATGTCAAATACAGAGAACGGGACTCCAAGCAATATTCCTATGATGATCGGATTCTTCAATATATTGACGAACGCTTTCTTGATACCCGCTGTTCCCCTCTGTCTGTCGTTTCCGCCAAATGTCAGAGCTATTACAGATATAATATTGTACATCGGCACCGCTGACACTATCATGAGAGGCGCCATGCCCGAGTTGCCACAGATATTCTCCACAAATGCAACGCCGAGAACCGCAGCACTTCCTCTTGCTCCCCCCTGCACAAATGCACCGATCATGGTTCTGTCCTTACAGTATATCAGTGCAAACACCCATACCAGCCCAAACATTATGATCGTTCCAAAGAAGCAGAACAGAACAAACTTTACATTGAGGTCGTCCAATATGGAGGTCGTCGCAATATCCCTGAACAGCAGAACCGGAAGGGCTACCTTGAACACATATTTATTCGCCACGTTGGCGAACTCTTCTGTTATAATATGTATCTTCATCAGAAACCATCCCAGAAGTATCACCAGAAATATCGGTATCGTTGCATTTATGCTGAATATAAAATTATCCATTACTACACATCCTCACAATTTTCAATTTTTTTCAAAATACCTATTGACTTTCGCTCCTATAATGCATATAATGCAAAAGTCGGTTTGATGAACAGGCGATAACGTCTGATTCAATATAACACATCAGCAACTGATTTTCAAAAAAAATTAAAAAGTTGTTGACAAACATCACCGACTTGTGTATAATAGGTTTTGCGTTGGTCGCAAAGGACTAACGGGGTGTGGCTCAGCTTGGCTAGAGCGCTTGATTTGGGATCAAGAGGTCGCAGGTTCGAATCCTGTCACCCCGACTTATAATCCAAAACACTGTTAAGCATTATGCGGGTGTAGTTCAATGGTAGAACACTAGCCTTCCAAGCTAGATACGTGGGTTCGATTCCCATCACCCGCTCTTTATTTTCGCTAACATATACATATAGCGGGAATTGGTACGTGTCCGTAGCTCAGCTGGATAGAGCAACGGCCTTCTAAGCCGTGGGTCGGGGGTTCGAATCCCTTCGGGCACATTTTTGTATCTTAGCTACTACTACTGTTAGCAGGCTAAGATATATTTTTATAAAATAACAATTATTTTATAAGCCTATGGTGGGTATGGCGCAGTTGGCTAGCGCGCCAGATTGTGGCTCTGGAGGCCGAGGGTTCGAGTCCCTCTATCCACCCTTTTTCTTTATCGCACATATTAGCGATGCTATTGGGTTATCGCCAAGCGGTAAGGCACAGGACTTTGACTCCTGCATTCGCTGGTTCGAATCCAGCTAGCCCAGTTATTAAAGTCCAGACTTATGGGCCATTAGCTCAGGCGGTAGAGCACTTGACTTTTAATCAAGTTGTCCGGGGTTCGAGTCCCCGATGGCTCACTATTTCCCTTCTGGTATGAGGGGCTATTTTTATTTTACGGAGAATTAAGCGGATATGGCGGAACTGGCAGACGCGCTAGACTTAGGATCTAGTCCTTCGGGGTGCAGGTTCGATTCCTGTTATCCGCATTTTTTATACCTTTTATCATGACGTTTCGTCCTATCTTCCATTTTTTTTAGTAGATGGCAAAAAAATACGCTCTATCCTCAATGGATAGAGCGTATCTTTATACTACCATATTCTTCTATATAATACAGTACGAATTACTCAGCGTCTGCCGCCTCGGCTGCTTCTGCTGCTGGCTCTGCCTCATCTGTATCTTCCTCATCATCGAAGAAGTCATCGTCGAAATCATCGTCGAAGTCATCATCAAAATCATCAAGGAAGTCTGGTGTAAGATATGAATATACTGCATATGCAATACCTGCAATAGCAGCAACGGCACCAATGATAACCAAGATCACAAATAATGTGCTCTTTGCCTTCTCTTCTGTTGCATCGCCTTTAACTAAGATTACGTCACTACTCTTCATCGTTACATTCCACCCTTTCTTAACCCTGTAACGGGTTTCATTATATTATATTGATTTGAGAGAAGAAACATACAGTTATTATCTCCCAACACATACCAAAATTATAGCATACGGTTTTGATTATTTCTATATGTATTTTATAAATAAATCTAACATGCGGTTTAATTGACTACTCGCATTTTTTGAGCTTTGCAAACGAAGCAAACATCTTCCTGACACCGCATCTGTCGAAATTCACTGTAACCTCGTAATCCTTATCGCCCTTCTCCAAAGCCTCCACAGTACCCGGACCAAACTTAATATGTCTGACTCTGTCTCCAACAGCATAATCCGGCTTGCCAACACTGTTTACCACAAAGGCTTTACCGAACGAAGGCTGGGAAGACGGCTGCCCGTATGACTGCTGTTTTGCATAGCTGCTGTATGGATTCTTCTGTCCATAGCTTCTGCCTGAGGCTGCTCCAGCGGTTCTTCCACCGCCATAGCCGGCATATGTATCACCATATGAACTTCCATACGCATCTCTGCGTCCTTCACCTCTGTTATATCTGTCGACAGACTCCGACTCTCTTCGCTTTGCCATATTCTTCATATCAGCTTCATGCTCAAACAGCATAGGCGGGATCTCTCTTATGAATCTGGACACATCGCTGTACACCCTGTTACCATGCATCATTCGTTCCTTCGCCGCACTCAGGTACAGCTTTTTCATGGCTCTGGTTATACCCACGTAACACAGACGTCTCTCCTCCTCAAGAGCATCGGGATCATCTGAGTTGAGTGCCATTCCACTAGGAAATACTCTGTCCTCCATTCCGCATATAAATACATATGGGAACTCCAGGCCCTTGGCACTGTGGAGAGTCATCAGCTTGACCTGATTGTCATCCTCCGACATGGCATCGAGGTCAGACACAAGCGCTATCTCCTCCAGGAACTCGCTGAGCCCTGCCTCCTCATTATCCTCTGTGAATTCCACCACCTTGTTGCGGAGTTCATCGATATTCTCAAGCCTAGTCATGGCCTCCTCTGTGTGCTCTGCTATGAGCTCTGACTCATAACCCGTATCCTCAAGGATCCTGTCGTACACCGAGTCAAGGCTCTCACCATCCGCCAGCATATCCCTGAATGATGTGATAAGCTCCGCAAACTGCCTGATCTTAGCCGAGGTCTTGGCAGCCATTCCCGGTATCTCGTCAGCTCTCGCCGCAGCATCCATCATCGACAATCCATACGCATCCGCAAATGACTCAACCTTGCTGAGACTCGCCTCGCCTATACCTCTCTTCGGAACATTTACCACTCTCCTGAAGTACAGGTTGTCAGTGGAATTGTTGATGACCTTGAGATATGCCAGAACATCCTTGATCTCCTTTCGGGCATAGAAGTTTGTGCCGCCATATACTCTGTATGGTATGTTCGCATACACCATCTTCTCTCCGAGCACACGGGACTGTGCATTCGTCCTGTAGAGGATAGCTATATCCCTGTAGTCCACTCCCTGTCTGACAAGAGTCTTGATACGGCTCGCCACCATATCTCCCTCTGCATATTCCGAATCGCACTGCTCAAACGAGATCTTCTCACCGGCATCCTTATCCGTCCACAGAGCCTTATCCTTACGGCCTGCATTGTGCTGTATGACTGCATTCGCTGCGGCAAGTATATTGCCACAGGATCTATAGTTCTGTTCCAGCTTGATAACCTTCGCATCCTCATATTCCTTCTCAAAGTTCAGGATATTGGTTATATTCGCTCCTCTGAACTTGTATATGGACTGATCATCGTCTCCCACCACACACAGGTTCCTGTATTTTCTCGCAAGCATCTTGACCAGCAGGAACTGTATGTGATTAGTATCCTGATACTCGTCAACCATGATATATCTGAATCTATTCTGATATGTATCAAGGACATCAGGATTGTGCTCGAACAGCTCCACCGTCTTGTAAATAAGATCGTCAAAGTCCATCGCATTGTTCTTCTTAAGACGACTCTGATACTCAGTGTACACCTCTGCAGCCTTTGTTCCTGCATAGTCTGCAACATTCTTTTTTGCAAATTCATCAGGTGACAGATACTTCTCCTTGGCCTTGGATATCTCCGCCATGAACATCTTCTCGGGATACCTCTTCGGGTCTATCTGAAAATCCTTGAGTATACTCTTCACCGTACTCTTCTGGTCATCCGAATCATATATATCAAAGTTCTTGCCATAGCCGATCTTATCAGCATATCTTCTGAGTATCCTCACACACAGCGAATGAAATGTGCTGACCCATACCCTGTCAGCTCCGTCCCCAACTATCAGATCAACTCTCTCCCGCATCTCACGGGCCGCCTTGTTGGTGAATGTGATCGCCAGTATGTTCAGAGGATTAACTCCTTCGTGCTCCATGAGATAGGCTACCCTGTGTGTGATAACCCTGGTCTTTCCGCTTCCTGCTCCCGCAAGTATGAGCAGTGGCCCATCCACATGCTCACAGGCCTGTTCCTGCATATCGTTAAGTCCTGCCATAATTCCTCCTGTATCCTGTGACGTAAAAACGCCGTTATATATACCAAACATATGTTTTATTCCATCTGCCTAGTATATCATAACAGCGTTTATTTGAAAATATCATTATTCAATTATAATGTATTTGTCTTTAGATCAGCTTCGTTCCACAGTTGCCACAGAACTTCGCACCGTTAGTTGGCTGTCCACAGTTAGGACAGAACTTTGGGGCTGTTCCGGTTCCCGCTGCCTGCGTTGCTGCATTGTTCATCTGGTTCATAGCTCCGGCCATCTGACCTGCCATAGCCATTCCCATCTGCATTCCTACCATGGCATTTGCCATATCCGTTGCATTGCTTCCGGCTGTTCCTGTACGGCCACCCCTTGCCATGGAATCAACCATATTCACCTGCTGGAATCTGTTCATATCCCCTATCATAGAATACTCAGCAGCCTGATCAGCACGCTTCTGTATATTCTCAGGATATGTAAACTCGCTTATTCTGAAATCAGTTATCGTAAGTCCGATTCCCAGGAGTTCCATGTCCAGATCTTCCTTGATACCCTTAGCTATATCAACGGAATTGGCCATAAGATTGAATACGTCTCCGCCAACCTTTGTGATCCACTTCATCAGCAGTCCGTCCAAGATACCCCTTATCCTGTCTCTTATGTCATCGACTGTGAACTGTTGCTTTATACCTGCAACCTTCTCTATTAGAACATTATAATCGTCTATCTTGAATGAGAATTTACCATTTGATCTCACAGGAAGTCCGCCCGGAAGTCCCGGTGCCTGAAGTCTGATCGGTGAACTGGTTCCCCAGTTACATGTAAACTCTTTTGTATTCACAAACAGAACCTCTGCGCGAAGTCCTGAATTGAATCCGAACTTAAATCCCTTGAGTGTTGAAAGGAATGGTATGATCTGTGAATCAATAGTGTAGTTTCCAGACTCGGTAAATATACCTTCAACCGCTCCGTTATAAAGGAATATAGCATCCTGTCCCGGTTTGATTATAAGCTTTGAATCCTTCTTGATCTCTCTATTTGTCCACTTCCAGAAGATGACGTCATCTCTGTACTCTTCCCATTCTACAACATTAGCAAACTGATTTGAAAATAAACCCATGTAGTGCACTCCTCTCTGTTCTGCAATATGTTTGGAATATTATAATCCCATCTTTGCCTTAAGTGCTGCAAGCTCATCCTGAACGTCTGCATTTGGAGCTGCATCATACTTGCTTGCAAGATCATCTATTGAATCTGCGCTTGATGAATTGAGCTCGCTCATTGCATTTGCCTTGTCAAGCATAGCGTCTGCCTTTGCTTCCATTCTTGAAAATGCATCAAGTGAAGCTGATGAATCGCCGATACCGCTCATCATCTTGTTCATACGCTCCTGAGTCTTAGCAACCTGAACCTTTGCCTTGATAGTCTCTTTTCTTGCATTGAGATCGCTGACATCCTTTGTGAGCTTGTCATGCATCTGTCTCATCTTGGCTGCGTTAGCTGCTGCTGCATCATATGCCTGCTGAAGAGCTACCTGCTTCTGCGTGAGCTGGTTCTTCTTCTCGAGGAACTTCATTGCATCGCCCTCGTTACCTGCTACAAGTGCCTTCTCTGCATATGTCTGCATCTTTGCGATCTCTGCGTCACACTCATCAAGCTGTCTCTTGCATCTCTGCTCCTCTGCCATAACAGTTGCAGTCTCTGACTTAACCTTTCTGAGATCCTCCTGAAGGTCTCTGAGGTACTGATCTATCATCTTCTCAGGATCCTCTGCCTTGTCAAGAAGTGCATTGATGTTTGATGACATAATGTCCTTAAATCTCTTTAAAATTCCCATAACTTTTTACCTCCGCGTTTTAGGTTGATTTATTTGTATATAATATTAAATGTTGCCTCCTGTCGACGACACCACCATTATATGATCTCCCATGCTCCGGCGCAATGCCATGCATGCTGTGTTGCTGCATCATATAATGTGCTATTCGACACGTTACCCCCTGTAAAGTATCAGCCGCCAACTTATCAGGCTTTAATATTCAAAACTAGCGCGTCCCCTGCATGTTGCACGAAACTTTTATACGACTCCGTCATCCACGTCATCATAGGCATCGGATATACGTCCGCCTATTCTGAAATCAGGTCTGCCGTTCTTGTCTGAGTCGCTTCCCTTGGCACTCGCATCCGTTATCGACTCCTCAAGTCTCACCGGTGTTCTGTCTCCAAAGCGTCTCATCTTATCGTCATGATCACTGTCTTTTATGACATGTATCGAAGAATCCGCATCATCAGTCTCCCTCTGGACACTCTTGACCGGTTCCCTGGATGCCTTCACCCGGATCGGTTCAGGCTCCTTCTTATCTTCAAAATCGAACTCCCACTGAACCATCTCCGGCTCACCGTTCTTATCCTTGTGCTCCTCATCCTTGGCTTTGTTCTTCTCGTAATACAGCTCATTCGCCAGAAGCTGGCTGATCTCCAGTATATCGGCATAGCGCTCCTGCTTCTTCATATCCATTAGACCTTCCATGAGCTCCTTCTTGTTGTTCTCAATGATCTCAGATTTCTTTCTCAGAGAATCAAGGACTCTGTCGCTCTCCATGCTTATCATATTATATGCCTGGTTCACGGTCTCGTTGATCTCCATCAGCATCTCATTTGTATAAATGATAGATGCCGCATATATCTCGTTGGCCGTTCTGAGCGCCTGCCTGTCCTGCTTGCCAAGGCTCTTGACCTTGCGGTCCACAAAGAGCGGGCTTGGCTTTGTAAGCCTGATCCTGGATGCAGTCTCCTCGGCCTCCGCGATGATCTCATCGGCCTCCTGCTCTGCCTCCTTGATGATCTTGCTTCTCTTGTCTGTGATCTCATGATATGCCTTGAGTTCCAGATCTATAGTAGTCTTGAGCTCCTCAACGATCTCAAGAACCTCTTCCTTGTTGACCAGTACCTTACCTGCTGCAAATGGAACGTTCTGTCCATCTCCAACTATATCCTGTATTCTATCTAAAAGCTGTTTAGCTTTTCCGTTCTCCATAATAGTGCCTCCATCGCAACTTTTCTATCTCATAAGTATACGCTAGTTTATTTTAGCATCTTTCATATGGCATTTCAACGTTAATCTATCGCCGGTTTCACATCATCTCTCGGAAGCCCAAGGAAATCCTGTATAAGATGTCTTGTAAAAAGCCGTCCTTCCTCGCTCTCAAATATACGCTCAGGATGCCACTGGAAGGCAAGTATGCTCATCGTCGGTGATACAAATGCCTCGACAGATTCATTCTCCTCATCGACCACTATCGGATAGAACATCGTCGACAGATTTTCCAGATAGACACAGTCGCTGTGGAAGTTGTTTACCTTGATATATCTGTCCGTCTTGACTATCCTTGCCATGTGGTCTGTGCCTCTGGGTCTTGGCACCTTAAAGCGCGCGGAATAACTTATCTTACCGCCAAACAGCGCATTTATGTGCTGCATTCCCCTGCACACGCCTATCACTGGGATCTCATTCTGGACGCAGTACATTATGAGCTGCTCCTCTAGCGCATCACGGTGCGGCTGCAGCTCTGCATTGTGCGGCGCCACATAATGTCTCGGATGGAGCGTTCCACCCCCTGTCACTATCAGGAGATCAAACTGTTCATCCACTATCTCATCAAAGTTTTTTGTTAAAGTTGGATACCGGTCTGAGTCTTATTCCAAGGCTCTCATAGAACTCCACATAAGCAGCCTCGAGAACGTCCGTATATTTTCCATACATATTGTGTCCTTCCCGCTGTGTTATAAGTGCATGTAACATAAAACCTATACCCCCTTTGTTATCTTACCGTGTGCACAGTCGAGCGTCACCGTCTGCTGTTTTTCCACGAAACTGTATATGCAGTCTCCGCAGCCTATTGCCGCCGGGATGTTGAACTCCGCACACCTTATCGCCATGTGGGATGCAACTCCGCCGTATTTCGTTATAAATCCTTTTATCCCCTTTGCAAATATCCAGTCGTATCCCGGATCCGCCTTCGGGAGAACTACTATCTTATCCTGAACGTCAGCCACATCCTCGTGATCCTCATTCTCATAATTTTCAAGCAGGAGAATGTCACCCGTGACGCATTCAGATGTTATGAAGTTAGGTCTGGCCTCCCATATCTCTATGCATTTTAACTGCAACGGATCATATATGACATCCGGCAGTATAAGCATGGACGCCCTCTGGAATTTCTTTTTGTTCTGATCTATGTTCTTTCTCCATATATCGCCTGTGAATTCCGCAGGTCTGTTCACCATAAGCTGAATATCCGGCACCTCAAGATATGCCATGTCTTCCTTGCTTATGCCAAGTTTATCGCCTATATCTATAAGTATGTCTATGGCAAGGCTTAATGTCTTGGTGAACTCGAACTTGAAGAATTCCCTCTCCTCCATGGAATCCTTGAGAAAATCCAGAAATTCCCTGAGGTCCACATAAAAGCCTATATCCTCAAGTGCCTCCATGAGCTTAACCGAATCCAAAGGATTATGCTTAAGCTCCTCTATGGTCTGCCTCTGCTTTCTCGCAGCAGCGCTTCCCTTGGACAGGTCGAACTCGCGCTGGGCGTATGTCTCGCAGGTTATGTCGTATGTGCCTGAACGCAGATGTCCATATTTTTCATCAAATGTAACTCTTGTTATCCTGCCGTCCACCAGATCCTGAAAGTCAGAATCGTACTCCGACGCAACAGTATATATCGACATCATAAAATCGTCTATCTCTTTGTCCGTAAAATATCCTCTGTACACAAGGGATCTGCTAATCGCCTTCGATATGAATGCCAGTCTCGCCTGTCGCGCAAATTTCGGGGTTCCGTAATGCTTTATGCTCTCTATGAGCTGTACAAAATACTGTATCAGCGTTACCACATCATTGTGCGCCATAAGCCAGTTGCTTCTCGTATTCTCACGGTGGACACGAAGGCCGTTAAGAGCCCTGAGATCCTTCATCCTGTTTCTATTGAAATTGCATATCGCATTGTTTGTCAGATTGAACAGCGAATCCGAGAGGTCCGCAATCTCCTCCCTGGTGAACCCGGCTTCCGTCAGTGTCCCCAGCTTGTCCTCCGTCGAGAAGTCATATTCGGAAAATGCTATCTCAAATTCTATCTTGTCATGGGCGGTCGGATCATCTATAAGCTTCTTATCGTAATACTTCAGAAGCTTCGTCTCCAGCCTGTCATCCAGTTCATCCGGCATCAGCCCCAGGAACGACTTCTTAAGAGATATGTACGGCTTGTTGCCAAGCTTATACATGAGGTCTCCATCCACCTCTCTGTAACCAATGTAGCTGAGTCCCTGATTCCATGCCGCAGACGTGATGATCTCCCTGTACAGGGAATAGTCAAGCGGATGGGGATTTTCACCTATGATCTCCGCAGGATTCCAGAATGCCATATCCGACAATATGGTGTTCCTGTCCCCAACCAGGCTGCTGATCTCCCTGTATGTATCCTCAGCCTCCAAAACAGTCCTGAACACCTCTTCGTCATCGACATCGGAGTGAACACCATTGATGCTGGCTGCAAGAGGTCTCATCTGAAATATCGTGACTGTATTGTCCTCATCTATTGCGAACTCCACATCCAGTGGATATTCAGGGTGCATCTCCTCCAGCTCACGCATGGATCTGATGAGCGCAGCCCAGTTCGCCGGCAGCTCATCACAGTCCACATTCCTGATTATGTATACCGTCTTTCCTCCCCTTCCGCTTGTAACCGCGTCTGTGGATGAATCATCGTAGGTTATCGTATAATATGGCCTGTCCTTCTTGATCTCCCTTGAAAATATAACGCCGCTGTAGCTGATATTCGTGATCTGTCTCTGTATGAGAACCTGTTCGCCGGACACATCGTCCAGATCACATTTATATGAATCCAGCACTTCCCTGACTGCCCTTACTACCGCCTCTCCGTCTGAAGGGTCCACTCCCAGAATACTCTCATAGTGACCGGCATTCGAAGTGTTGAGTCCGTCTTCATTTGAGGACGAGCTTCTGACCACGATATACCCTCCGGCAAATTCTTCTGCTATCTCCGCCGCAAGTCCATACGGATCGGCATCAAGCTCAGCTCCGGTTACTATCTTCAGCTTTTCCACTCTCGAATACTTCAATTTTCCATACAGGCTCTTAAGAACATCAGCCTTTGAAGAAATCCTGTCTGCCATGTTGCCTCCTTATTAAAAAAAGCTGCACTTAGTGTATACTAAAGTGCAGCTTACATCAATTTCTTTTATATGTAATTGTACCGTTCTGTGATCTACTTCACTGTGAGAAGGTCGTCCACTGACTTTCTAGGCGGCATCTCCGGTGCAAATGCAGGATAACCCATAGCCACAACTGCGGCAACGGTCTGTCCATCAGGAATACCAACTATCTCTCCTACCTTTGCATCGTCAAATATTCCGAGTATGACTGTTCCAACGCCCTTATCATGAGCGGCAAGACAGAATGTCTGGGTTGCTATACCGGCATCGAACATCTCCCACTCGCTGCCCTTGCTTGTGCTGAACTCTCCTGACTTCTCATAGCCACATATTCCGTCCTTCTTGGTGACTATCATGAGCTGCTTCGCTCTGCTGACTGTCTTCTGGTTGAGAGGGAAATCCATAACGCCCTCTGCAGCTATCTTAGCTATGATCTCCGGATCCTCCACAAGTGTATATCTGATAACCTGTGTATTCTTCCATGATGGCGCATATGACGCCAGCTCAACAATCTCTCTGACTGTGTCAACACTCACCATCTCATCTGTAAACTTTCTCACACTTCTTCTGGTCTTGATACATTCTACTGCGTTCATACAATGTCCTCCTGGTGTAAAATCTTATAATAATCCCTGGATATATAATATCCCGCTCGTGAACTTGTCACCGACGTTATTCACGTAATTCCTGTATTCCTTATAGTCTATATAATACTTCTTTCCCCATGAAGATACAACAAGATATTCTCTTCCTTTTATGGTGCACACTCCTGTAACAGTCACATAATGTGAGTGGACATTCTCCCTGATGGAGCTCTTCAGCTCACCGTCCTTGTCCACATAAAGGCTGATACCCTTCTTGCCAAATGGATTGTATCTGTTAGGTCCTATGGCCAGTATGACCGGCTTATTCTTTCTTATGAGATGTCTTATATCTCTCAGCATCGATTCATCGGACTGCATCATCTTCCACTTTGCCTTGAGCCCTATGTCGTTCAGCATGAAATATCTGTTCATCGTATGCTTGAGTGCTATTCCCAGCATACCCTTGTGCATGAGAAGTATCACGTAGTGCACATAGAAAAATCTCACATACTCAAGATAGTCATGCTTGTTGTATAAGCCTTTTGGCTTGTTGATCTTTCGGATGGCATCGGTCATCATATTCGGATTCTGCTCAGCAAGATACATCGTGAGGTCTGCCATGGCTATAACACCACATCCGACCTTCTGCATCTTCTTTGACTTTGACC
>ENA-OQMX01000079-OQMX01000079.1-human-gut-metagenome-genome-assembly--contig:-NODE-79-length-24888-cov-3.316748_pt1 | contig 24888 bp, 29 predicted proteins | sample MGYA00242622_ERZ504866 | MGnify/ENA primary metagenome ERZ504866 (study PRJEB26092, sample SAMD00036422) | human gut metagenome | host: Homo sapiens | study: EMG produced TPA metagenomics assembly of...
GATACCATACGAAAGACCGCTTCGGAGCTGATCACAGGCATTGAGGATAGGTTAGCAGAGTTACAGAAGGACAGGGCAGTGGAGCAGGAGCAGAATAAGGAGAGTATACTTCTGATACAGAATGATGATCTGACAAAATACAGTCTTGTGAGTGTTATGGGCATGGACAGACAGGAACTTATGGACGTTCTTTCAGCCATGAGTGAGGACGATAAGCTGAGTATTCAAGCATATCTGGAGAGTAAAGGGGCATGGACTACCGAGATTGCCAACGAAAATACAAAAGAATTTGGAGAATACCACCTTGATGTCCGCTACAATACTGACACAGAGGAGCTTGTGGATATGAAAGAACGAAAGGCAATCTATGATAAGTCTATGGAGCCGATTGCCGCCGGAGATGTAGTGGTAAAATTCTCCGGTTCGATGGGAAGCGAATGGGAGATTTCCAAAATCACAAATATGTCCCCGGATGAAGTCAGAAAGCTGCTTTATGATATGGCTCTTCTTAATGAGAGTGAGTGGGACGGAGAATATAATGCGTATCTGAAAGAACATGGGGCAGAAATGACTTTGATTAGTTCCAGTGCCGGACTGAATGAACACGCACCGCAGTTTTTTGATTTTGCATATGATGCAGATACAGGCGTGAGTGCATCAACGGAATTATCTGCCATACAGCAGGCAGAGAACCTTATCAACTGCATGGAGCATGGGGCAAAGGTCTTTACGGACGATGAGAGAAATCTGATTGTGAATTACAATTACAAGCTCGATGACATGGAAAAGACAAGAGAATTGGCGGAGAAACTTGCATACATGATAGAAAATCAGCCTGTCAATGAAGCGCTTACCGTCATAGATGCACAAGCGGAGATTGATGCACTTCCGGATGGCATGATAGGTCTTTCCGAGATGCACGAGTATGGTTATTGCTGGAATGAAATGCTGCCTTTAACAAAGGATAAGGCAACAGAGCTTTTTGGGGGAAGATGTGGCTGTGTATCAGCTCCATGAGGACGGTTCCGAAACGCTTATTGAAGATTTGGAAGAATTAAAGGAACATGAGGGCATTTTCGGTGTGGAAAAGGACGATTGGAGTGCCTATCTGGAACACCAGAGTATGAAACAGGAGTTAGAGGAAAGCCCTGCCAACAGGGAAGCACAGCTTTTGTTTGGCAGTGAGGACAGATTTGGCATTTATCAGCTCAAAGATACAGAGGAAGCAAGGGACATTCACTTTATGGGAATGGACTATCTTGAAAGCAAGGGCATTGCGGTCACAAAGGAGAATTATGATCTGCTTTATACCGCACCGTTAGAGGAGGGCACAAGCCTTGAAGATATTTACACCCGCTTTAATATAGATCGCCCGGCAGATTTTCGGGGACATTCCCTTTCTGTCAGTGATGTGGTGGTGCTTCATCAGAACGGAGAGAACACAAGCCATTATGTGGATTCCTTTGGTTACAGGGAGGTGCCGGAGTTTACAAAGGAGCTTATGGAAGAGCATATAAAAGAACAGACTTCGGTCATTGATGAAACGGTGGAGATTCTTTCGGAGATTGCACAGGAACACGCAGACGATGAACCGGACAGGGAAAATGAAGTGTTCCTCGTCAATTACAACGAATGGCGTGAGGTCAGTACGCTTGACTTGGAACAGAATTACTTTGCCATTGACGATCCGTATGCGGACGGGGATTTCAGGCTTTTGCATTTGCAGAACCAGATCAAGGATATCACGCCTGCAGGAGTGCATTACGATACCTATGAGGAAGATGCTACGGTTTTATATGAAGCGGAGCGGGAAATGGCGAATATGCCTTTTAACAAGGAAAATAACATCGGTTCCTACATGGTAAACGGAAGGGCACAGCTTGAGCGTATCATGGAAGCGAGACAGCTTCAGAAGCACATGGAGATTGAAAATGACAAGGTATCCTACTATGTCATTGCCGATTTAAGCACATGGGCAGAGAACAGCCCGGAAAGGAGCAAGCTGGAGCGTTTTGACAGCATTTCTGAAGCAATGGAAGCATTTCAGGCTTATCGTGGGAAAGATGCACAGTACAGCGATGACAAGGCAAGGACAACCTTTGGTGTCAGTGTTCATGGCATTGAGTTTGATGTGATCCATGTAAGGAATAACGAAAACGTCCTGTCCCTTGATTTTACCCACAGCAGTGAAGCAAAGGAGAGTAAGCACTTCATGGACGATTTGCAGACATTGAGTGACAGCATCGGCATCGACAAGGTAAGAGTCCACCGGGATATGTCACCGGAGGAAGTGAAAGACTTTGTGAAGCAGCGTTTTGAACATCAGTTGAAACAGGGCGGTCTTGATGATATTTCCCTTTATATGAGCCGGTTCGATACGCTCTATGAACAGGGCAAGATGGAAAAGTTAATGCCTACTGCCAACCAGAAGCACATCGAGGAAAATGTACCGATTACGGAGTGGGACAATCCGTATTTTGAGGTAAAAGAGCCGGAGCAGATGGCATTTTCCATAAAAGATAAATTTGTCAGCATACAGACCTGTACGGAGGGTTATGATTATCCGTTTTTGATGCGGATTACAAGCTGATTGACGGTGGCGTGTATGACAATCCTGATATTTTCATTCATGCGGCATTAATGGACATTCTGGAGGACTTTGAACTGTCAGAACAGGATAAGCGTATTCCGGTGGACTATGAGGAGCTGATGGAGAAAACAGAAGCGGTGGAGCGTGAACAGTTAAATGAGCGTATCCGGGAGGAAGTGCCGGAAGCAGACAGTGTTGTTGCTGATTTCAAGGCAAAGACAGAGGAATTATTTAACGGAATCGACGGACAGACACAGGACGATATAGATCAGACGGTATGGGCATATCTGCAATCCAAGATTGACGAGTATGAGATAGATGTTGAGCTTGTGGATGTGGTGGTGTCCGGAAGCAGATGCAGAGGACTGGAGAAAGCAGGCTCCGATCTGGATGTGGTTGTGGAGTATAAGGGCAGGGAGCATGAAGATGATCTGTTTAATGCCTTTAACGAGGACGGTCTTATGATTGGAGGTGTGAAGGTTGACATCAATCCTATCACAGAGGGCAAGACCGGAACACTTGCAACTTATCTTCCGAGAGTGGAAAGCTATCTTGCAGAGAAACAGGCAATGCAGAAAGCGCCTGCTGTGGAAGACATACCGGAGAAAACCGTTACCTTAACAGTTGCAGAGTGTGGCGAATTTCACAGTCTGGGAGAGTTTCATGAGAATATCGCAGGCGTGGAGGAAGCAATCGATGTCTGGAAAAGCATACCGCCGGAGCGAATGAATGGGATTCCGAGCATCGGCATTAACATACACACTGAGGGAACCGAGCGTTATGAGGATGTCGAAATGGATATTCTCTCCGGCAAGGTCATTGATCTGGAGGTCTTGGATTACGTACCGGACATAACAGACGATCCGAAAGCAATCGAGGTCATAGCGGAGCTGATTGATAAGTTACCGGACATTGAGGTGCGTGGTTCACTGGAGAAGTGGCAGGCGGCTATCCTTGCTTCTTAGATAGACCAGTTTTCCTACGATTATGACACCTATCAGTATCGGGATACGGTTGAGGACAGAGAAGCACAGGTTGCCAACATCACTGAGGACATCAGAAACGGAAATACCGGGTATCTGAATGACTTTCTCAATGCGGTCATTTCTGAAGGCGTCAGAGAGAGCATTACGGACATTTTCGGACAGGGTGTGGAGATTGATGACAGCGAAGCGGTTCAGACTGCGAGAAGGGCAAAGGAGCTACTTGACAAGCTGGCAGAATACAAGCCGCTTGCAAAGATTGAGGAGCTTACCGAACAGAATTACAACATGATTGATAATGTCTTAAACAACGGAGCCGAGAAAAGGGAACAGGAGCAGACCAAAGGCAGAATTTCCATAAAAGAGAAGTTGGCAGAGAAAAAGGCAGTCATAGAGCAGAGGGATAAGGCGGAACGTACTTTACCTGAAAAGGAAACCGAGAAAAATCACAGAGGGAGATGTAAGAAGATGAGTAAATTCACAGTAGAAGAAATCAATTTCATGTGTGTGTTTGAAACACGGAACAGGACGGATATGATTGGGCAGATCAGACAGGTAATGCCGCACATAAAGGACAGCGATATGGAGGAGCTTGGAGAGCAGGTGTTAGGTAAGCTCCAGAACATGACCGATGAGGAATTTGCAGAAATTTCTTTGGAAGCGGCAGAGTGAATGTGAGTAGGTACTAGTAAATTTCGACACCACATGATATAATGTTTTTCAGTCAGATTAGAGCAGTAGGGATAGTCTTGCGGTTGTCCTTTCTGGAAACAGAAAGGAGGTCGGTATGAATACTTTAGAAGTGCTTACACTTTTACTGGTTGTATTTGCAGCCTTGACATACATAGACAATAAACGTAACCGCAAATAAACGGAAAGGCTATCCTCTACGCCAATAGGGGATAGCCTGTAATCCATTAATAAACTTAACGCTTTATAAGTTTCCGATTGTGCAACCGTTGGACACTCCAATATCCTTCGGTTTTCTAATCTGATTATAAACCAGCCTTGCAGATTTTGCAAGAGGTTTAGGATAGGGGTGCCTAGCGCACCTCTATTTTTTGCCCATTTACAGGTTCGGAGTATCTTTTTTCTCTTGTTGATCCTGTGCAGGATCGGGCTGTGTCCGTCCGAGATACTGATTGAGATTTTCCTGTTTCTGTTTCAGCTCACGCACTTCCTTTTCACAATCTTTATAGGTGGAAGTCAGCTCGCTTTTCTGCTTCATCAGTTCCTGATACTCTGCTTTTAGCTTATCGACATTCAAGCCCTTTAAGTTTATGCCCGCTTGTTCAAGCATGCGTCTTGCGCCACCATAAAGGATAATTTGGCTTTCGTATCTGCGGAAATATGCGTCCGGGTTCTTGGCTTTTTTGTAGCCGATATGATAGGAGCGGTTGTCTTTGTACTGCTGTGCATATTTGATGATTTCTGCAAGGTCTTTGATGCGGTGTTCCAGTTCCACCACGCTCTGCTTTGCAGACTTTCCGGCTTCGGTTTTCACCGCAATTTTGTGTTCCAGTTCTGCAAGGGAGCCGACTTCATTATAGCTCTGTGCGGCGATTTTTAAATTCTCAATGGTAGCCCACCTTTGCAGTCCCGGACTGCTTCTAAATTTCTCGTCCGAGGTGTCAATGAGCCTGCGGGCAGAGTAGTCCCTTTTGGGGATTACTGCCTTTCGCTCCCGTTTCCTTTCGATGCGTTCCTTGATACGTTCTTTTGTGTATTCCTTACCCAAAGACCTTGTACTGCCACGCACAAAACGCTCTTTATCCAGAGGGCGGAATGAGATGTATTTGGCAGCTCCTTCTTCAAAAGTTTCCCCTTTGATTTCATACCCTTTGGCTCTCATCAGAAGCAGAAATTCTTCGTAAGTGGAAGCCGACTTGATGCAGAAATTGATGTCCTTTCTGATCTGCGTTTTCCATGCAGAACCGTTCTGGTTAGACTGCCATTCTTTGTATTTTTTTGCCACGCTGCGCACCCGGAATGATGACGGAAAGATTGTGTTCCTTGCACAGTTCATCACTCAGTTTACGGATGTGGTAATAGGACTGTTTGCAGTCGTGATATTTGTTGTGTTCGATGTTGTAAGCGGCACAAAAAATGATGTGATTATGAACGTGTCCTTTATCAATATGGGTGGTAACAACATACGAATATTTTCCCTCTAAAAGTTTATCTGCAAGCTCCTTTCCAATGTGGTGCGCTTCTTCAAAACCGACCTCTCCCGGAGCAAAAGCCTGTATCAGATGATAGGCTTTGTTGGGACTGTTTTCCCGGCAGTGGTCGAGAGTATATTTGAAGTCATAAGCTACGGTTTCCGGAGAACAGGCATAAGAGGAAACGAACATTTTTTCATCGGTCTTTTCGGGGTTGCAGATGTAGTCTATCGCTTTATCAACGGTTGCTTTGATAGCATGGATTTTTGTGTACGCCATACCTCATTCATCAACTCCTTTACTTCGTCCATATCTTCCTGATAAATATTCCCGGTGCTGTTTATTCGCTTGGCAATCTGATTCAGATTTGAGCTGATACGTCCAAGCTCCGTATTATAATTTCTTAAATAACTGTAATCCACGTCATAGACATAGCCATACAAAATGAACTTTCGTAAGAAAGCGGACTTACTTTTCATGCCTGATACTCTGAACTTCTCGTCCAGGATATACTGCTCGTCATCATCGAGATAAAATTGCACCGGATTGGTGCGTTTTCTGTTTGCCGTTTCTTTAACTCCTTTCTGATTTTGGGTACAAAAAAACTGCTGTAAAATGTTCGATGTTTTACAACAGTTTGTTTCAAAGTGTATTCAATTTTTGGATAAAGCTATACAAGAAAAATTGTAGCAAAATTACAGAAGAAGGTCAATGATTTTGCTGTGAAAAGTGACTCAAAAAATATAAGAGGGTTAGGGATACTTCCCTATGGAAATTTACGGGTTGTGCCTGTGGCATAAAAGTAAATTTCAGCCCATGTGTCATGACATGGGCAGTGCTTGCTATGGTTGTTTTGGGCACTCCCGGAGGGTGTGCCGGATGTTTAAAATGAATAAAACTATAGAATTGAGATACATTTATATAGTTGCCCTAACTCACAATTCATATCTTGCTATTGTTCGGCTGTCCGAGTATAATCATGCTGAAACCATATTTAGAAGGGATAGATGAAGCTATGGAATATATGTCTGCACCGCAGGCAGCGGAAAAATGGGGTATTTCAGAACGGCGAGTACAGATACTTTGTAAAGAAAACCGAATACCGGGTGCATCTAAACTTGGGTATATGTGGTTGATACCAAAGGACGCTGAAAAGCCTGTTGATGGTCGGAGAAAGTCGCTCGTAGACAAGGAAGAATAATGAACTTCATCGGAAATTCAAAAAACTATGCTACACTACAGACTTGGAGGTGGAACAATGCAGAAGATTTTAATTGTAGAGGACGATATTGACATTCAGGATATATTGAAAAACCATCTGATTGATGTGGGATATGAAGTTGCTGTCGCTTCTGACGGCGTGGCGGGGATTGCGATGTTTGATGATACAATCGACCTTGTGCTGTTAGACATCATGCTCCCTAAAATCGACGGCTATGGTGTGTGTGAGGTCATTCGCAAGCGGTCACAAGTTCCTATTATTATGCTTACTGCTCTTTCGGATGAAGAAAACCAGTTGCGGGGTTTTGAACAGCAGATTGACGATTACATTCCAAAGCCCTTTTCGCCCAAAATCCTGCTGTGCAAGATAGCGGCTATTCTTCGCCGTAGGACTATGGCAAATCAAAATCCATCCCTGCTTACTTATAAAGAGTTGAATATGGATGTTGATGGATTTCATGTATATCAAGGCGGGAACGAGGTTGTTTTTACCAGCAAAGAGTTTGCGCTTCTTAGGCTTATGCTTGAAAATCAGGGAAAGGTTTTTACTCGGCAAATGCTGCTTGACCGATTGTGGGCGGAGGATTTGGAGGTCGAAGATCGGATCGTTGACAGTCATATAAAGAACATTCGCAAAAAGCTGAATGCTGACTATATCAAAACAATCAGAGGGGTGGGATACAGAATTGACAAAGTACATTAAGCAACGGTTATCCGTCAAGATTTTTATAATTACATTTCTTCTACTGGGTGCAGCTTGCGGTGGAACATATTTTTTCATTTCAAAACTGTTACCTACGACATACTCCAATTTGATAAATGCGGCTACGGAGAAAGCTGCTATGCACCTTGTTGAGCAAATGACAGCCTTTGACAATATATCTGATTGCGAAGATGATATATCTAATTTTTCAAAGGAAACAAATGCTGCTTTTTGGATTGAGGATAGTAACGGTCGTATGATATATCCCGACGAGGCATCAATGGAAACCTCTACTACTTCGGCAGATTACACAGTTACATTCGATGAAGATGAATCGCTCATAGATATGCAACCATCTGGGAAAACTACGACAAATTTTTACCCGTTCACATTGAAAAACGGTACTGCTTATACATTGGCAGTTCAAACGGATTTGTTCGTTGTACAGCAGGCAACAAAGGTATTGTTGTCTATACTTCCGTATGTCATCCTAATGGTCTTTCTGCTTTCTCTCCTTTGTGCATGGCTCTATACACGGTACATCACTCGACCTATTGTGCGACTGAGCAAGATTTCAAAGCGAATGGCAGAACTGGATTTTTCTGGTCAATGTAGTACAGGACGAGAAGATGAATTAGGTTGCTTGGCGCAAAATCTAAATTCATTATCTGCTTCGCTATCTACTGCATTGAACGACCTTCAAGCTGCCAACCAACAGCTCAAAACAGATATTGAAAAGGAACAGGAGTTAGAAAGACAGCGGGTAGACTTTTTCTCGGCAGCATCCCATGAACTGAAAACACCACTAACCATTTTGAAAGGACATTTGGCGGGGATGTTGAACGGAGTCAGCGGCTATGAAAATCACATAGAGTACATGGAGCGTTCGCTTGCCGTTGTTGATAGGATGGAGAAGTTGGTAAAAGAACTGCTGTATATTTCCAAAGCGGAGGGAACTCAAAAAACTGAATATAAAACCGTTGATTTTGCGGAAATACTTCGGGTACAGGTTGCCGCAGTAGCAGATTTATTGGAAGAAAAGAAACAGCACCTTGAAGCAAATATTCCTACCCGCCTTTATTGTGAAGTGGAACAATCACAGATGGAACGGGCAATTCAAAATATATTGGTAAACGCAATTCGCTATTCTCCAAGTGGTGAATTGATTCGTATATCTTTGTCCGAAACACATGACACAATTCGTGGTGAAATTGAAAACACAGGTGTCCGTGTGCCTGACAATGCTATTCCACATTTGTTTGAAGCCTTCTATCGGGCAGATACATCTCGTACCCGCAATACAGGTGGAACTGGATTAGGGCTTTATATTGTTCATAAAATTATGAAAATGCACCATGCAAAGTACGGCATTTCAAATACAAGCAATGGTGTACTGTTTTGGTTTGAATTGTCCTGCAAGCAGTCGATAGACAACTCCATCTAAAATTCATAATCCATGCAAACTATATCCAAGTTGCTTTGTTATATTATAGCTGTCCTCAAGAGGGCAGCTATAATTTTTAGAAAGCGAGGTTTTATCTATGAAGAACAAAAAAATTTTGGTAATAGGACTGTGTGGAGCAATCTGTTTAAGCATTGCAGGGGTTGCTTATGCAAGCATATTGGCTTCGGACACACCAAAGGTTTCAACATCTGAAACGGGAAACATATCCGGCGCAGATATTCTCTATCAGGATACAGACGGTGGACAAATCAGCGTTGACGGTAAAAATTGGGTTGCCGAGGCAGATTATGAGAAGAACAATGCAGCACCAGATGTGCAGTGGTGGACAGCCGATGAATACGAAGCGTGGATGAACGAACAGAAAAAAGAATGGAATCTTTGATTGGAACCGGAGATGGTTGGTATGATGGGCAAGGCGTATTCCACGAATTTACGCAGGAAAGCGTAGATGCTATGATGGACAGCTATAAAGGAACTCTGGAAAGTATCAAAAAAGGAGTATTGTATTCCAAAGACAACGGTGACGGCGATACCTACTCCATGATTCCACCTACTGAAGATGTAGTTTCCTCTTATAGTGTTGATGTAACAAAAGATAACGGAAAAACAGTACACATTGGGAATTATTCCACAGTTGAGGAATTAGACAAAGCCATTTCTGATGCAGTTAAAAATGGTCAGCTCACACAAGAAGAAGCGGACTCCGTTCAGCAATAATAACTAAACTATTCTGCCGGACAACGGCAAGAGAAAAAAAGATATCGCAGAGCAGACATATTTTTATTTGTCTATAAAACGAACGATTATATATTCTTTAAGGGGTATCGTTTACTTTGATTGATAAGATTGCAATATTGATGATTATAGCCGTATAGGACAATTGGTTATTAGAAAAAATGCAAAACAGAGGGGTGTATAAAAAAATAAGAACCTTATAGATGGAAAGTAATTTGCAATAGTTCCAAGCATAATGGGAGGTGATTTTTTGGGAAGGTGCTGATTTTATCATTTACGGATGATGAGGAACATATTATTAATCACATTTTATCCTATATAAATAGAGGAACAGAGATTTTGCATCAGGGAGATGTTTCAAACGGGCAGCTTTATTTTGAAGGACTTTATATTGATGAACAGAAAAGGATTGTGGTTCGTGAAAATAATGAGATTGAACTGACCTATACAGAGTTTGAAATACTACTTTTGTTGGCACAGAATATTGGCAAAGTGTTCAGCAAAGAGCAGATATATGATAGCGTCTGGAAAGAACCTTATTTTGGTGATCATAATATTGTTATGAGCCACATCCGTAATTTACGGGAAAAGATAGAGGATAATCCAAGTAAGCCGATTTACATACAGACAGTATGGGGAGTTGGGTATCGCTTTAATAAAAATTTAAGCAGTGGTCTGTGAAGATAATACGGATCATTGCTTATTTTTCGGTTTTGATGTCCAAAAGATACTCGCTTGATACCATGGAAAATTCTGAAAGAGTAACAACTTCGTAATCTAATCTGGAACAAAGTATTTTTTAGTTGTTGAAAATGATTTTTGGATTGATAATACTGCCTTCAAAATGTAATACTTATTGATAGGGAAAGGTGGATATGAGAATGAACGAAGTATTTGAAACAATAGCAGAGGTATTTGAGGAGCTTCGGAGTGAAGCCGGGGAGAGTGAATATTCTGTTCAGACGAAAGAATCGGAAAAGGCAGATAAGGAGTTAAAAAAGGTAAACCGGGAATACGAGAAGCTATTGACAGAGGTTTCGGCAGAACACAAACAGTTCTTGGAGGATTATATGGATATAGTGAATCACGCTCATTTTCAAGAAGAACAAAGAGCCTACTATCAGGGGATGGTAGATGTAATGCAGATATTTGACGGACTGGGGATTTTAAAGGAAAGAAACAAAGTGAAAGAAGTGCTTATGCATATCAAAAAATAGTTCAAACAGGGTGGACGGCTTACCAGGAAGCTGACCGCTCTGTTTTTCTTCAGAATAATTCAGAAATAATCCAGAAAAAATCGAAATCTTTCTGCTATTCTGTTTCATGGGTTTTATATGTACGAAGATAGGCTTCTACCAGTGCAAGAATGGTGGTTATCTGATCGTTTGTACATTCTGAAAGATAAACCAACAGTCTTTGGTAATCCAGATTATCAGTTGGAGCTGCCGGATAAAAGAACGGATTAGCAGAGATGTGTAAAGCTCGAATGAGCTGACCGAGTTTTTCAAGGCTTGGAACATTACCATGATTTTCAATCTCTTTGATATATCTTGATGAAACACCGGATTTTTCGGATAATTCATCATAAGTCAGCTTTTGGTCTAATCTGGCTTTCTTCAGGCGAAAACCCATGTCTTTATCAATTTTCTTAGATTTAGCCATGTCATGCACCTCCGTATATAGTGTATAGTTCACCATTTAAAAAGAAAATGAACTAATAACGCACTATATAAGAGGGGGATAATGCACTTGAATAAAATAAGAAACTTTGGATATTGCATATAAAAAAACGCAGTATTCAAAGGTTTTTTCTCATGTTTTTATCCTTTGAATGTGTTTGGGAGAGTTATGTATTCTGAACCGTTGAAAGGATATTTTTGTATTTGGAAAATATTATCCTGCCCATTGCGTGGAAGGACAGGTAAATAGGTCACATTTTAAGTAATGTGGTAAATTCTACAATTGAAAGTGCATTATATACACTCGTAAAATGTGGAGAAAATTTAATATCAGCTATAAACAGCGTCCTGTGGGTATGTGTCCATAAGGGCGTTTTTTTATATACAGAAAAAATTTTTCTAAAAATTTTTCAATCCACCCGAACATCTCCCCAGTTTCATTTGGGAGATACACCGGAAGGGAAAAAAGGCAAAAGCCTTGGCATTCGGAACGGGAGGAGGTGAACTCGTATGGGGCAACCTTCTTCTAAAGATGAAATGACTATCCGGCACCAATTTGACCGGTTATGCCAGATGGCATTAAAAGGCGAAGCTGTAAATTATTACAAACACATGGACTATCGCAGGAAACACGAAGTTACATTCTCTGAACTGTCGGAAAAGGAGCTGAGTAAGTTATTTACTATGGATGAGTATGGAACAGAATATCATCATTTTGAAGTGCATGGCTATGACATTGAAGTAAAAAATACCCTGATTGCTGAAGCTTTGAAGGAACTTACAGAAAGAAAAAGGAATGTTATTTTACTTTCATATTTCATGGAAATGAGCGATGCGGATATTGCAAGAGAAATGAATCTGGTTCGCAGTACCATTCATGAACACAGGACACGCTCACTTGAAATTTTGAAGAAGATCATGGAAGGAATAGCAGATGAAAAAGATGTATAAAAGCAGAAATGAGGAAAATTTGTTGCCTTTCCATATTATAAAGGCAGCATCAGAGGGCGATGTAAGTGCCATCAATACAGTGTTAAAACACTATGAGGGATACATAATCAAATTGTCTACCAGAAAGTTATATGACGAAAGCGGACAGGTGCATTATTGCATTGATGAAACGCTGCGCCGCAGATTGGAAACCAAGCTGATTACAAAAATATTGGCTTTTGAAGTTGCATAGCATCCGGTCAGAAAATTCCCTTTCTATTCATTGATTGGAAATGATGCAGCGTGTACCTTGACAACTGAATATTGATTTGCATACAGGACGTGAGGATATGTGGAGCCACTAGGTAGGTTCGCAAAGATGTACCTGCTCTTTTTAGGGTGAACGTGAAGAAACGTTGAAACATTACATTGAAGCAAAGGTATGGAGCGAGAAAAATCTGACAAAATGTGTGGCAGTAACACAGGGCGATGAAGCATATCTGTAATAATGATACTTCCGGATTGTAAAGAAATTTGCAGTCCGGTCAATTTGAATGACGGTGCAAGACCGATGTGGGCAGAGTAATGACCTGCCACCTGTATTGCTTTTTTATCTGCCTATGAGAGCCGGCAATGGGGTGTGGGTTGTCATTGGCAGATAAAGTGCTGCCTATTTTAAAAATTTGGAGGTGTTCATAATAAATAATATAGAAGAAAGAGTAAAGGGCAAGATGGTTCCAATCTGGGAGAAGTATATGCTGACGGTTGACGAAGCAGTTCAATATTTTGGAATTGGTGAAAAGAAGATAAGGATGCTGATTTCTGAAAATACTGATACTGATTATTGTTTTACGGTGCAGGTTGGGAATAAATCGTTGATTAATCGGCATAAATTTGAAGAATTTCTTAATCAAACCACTTCTTTGTAGAAATGAAAAATACGAAACTTTATCACTTTAAAGTGGTAAATGCCGCCCTGGTATGATATAATATGGTTGTCGTGCTAGGGCTTCTTCGTAGAAAGGAGCAAAGACGTTTGAGTGAAAGAAATCGCAATCAGAAAAGACGTGATAAAAAAGGACGTATTTTACGAAACGGAGAAAGCCAGCGAGCGGATGGAAGATATGCATTTGTTTATACAGACTGCTTTGGAAAACAGAAATTTCTTTACAGTTGGAAGTTGGAATCGACAGATCCTCTTCCGGTAGGAAGAAGACCTTGCCAGTCACTTAGAGAAAAGGAAAAAGTCATATTAAGGGATATAAATGATGGCATTACTCCTTATGGTGATAATTTGACAGTTCTTGAGTTGGTAAAAAAGTATATTGCTCAGAAGACTGGGGTTCGCCATAATACAGCTGCGAATTATAATTTTGTTATCAACATTATTAAGAAAGAGGAATTTGGTGCCAAAAGGATTGATAAGGTAAAACTATCAGATGCAAAAGCATGGTTGATTAAGCTTCAGGCAGATGGTAGGGGATATAGCACTATTCATTCAGTACGGGGAGTGGTAAGACCTGCTTTTCAAATGGCTGTAGATGATGATTTGATTCGTAAAAATCCGTTCGAGTTTCAACTATGTACAGTAGTTGTAAACGATAGTGTAACAAGAGAAGCCATAACCAGAAAACAAGAAAGAAAGTTCTTGGAATTTATTAAGAATGATGAGCATTATAAACGATACTATGATGGTATGTTTATCCTCTTTAAAACCGGACTTCGTATTTCAGAGTTCTGCGGATTGACACTTTCCGATATTGATTTTGAAGAAAAACAAATAAGCGTAAATCATCAGCTTCAAAGAACCAGAGGAATGAAGTATATTATTGAGGATACAAAAACATCAAGTGGAACCAGAATCATTCCTATGACCGAAGAAGTGTATGAATGTTTTAAGCGTATTGTTGAAAATCGGAAAAAACCCAAGAAGGAACCTGTGATTGATGAATATAAGGGATTTTTGTTTTTGGATAAGAAAGATATGCCAGAAGTTGCCTTACATTGGGAAAAACATTTTGAGTGGGCATTGGCAAAACATAATCGAATCTATAAGGAATAATTACCAAAGATCACACCTCATGTTTGCAGACATACCTATTGCAGCAACATGGCAAAAAGCGGAATGAATCCCAAGACACTTCAATATTTAATGGGGCATTCTGATATAGGAGTTACATTGAATACATATACGCATCTGGGAGCAGAGGATGCCAAGGAAGAACTGGGCAAATATGCTAAAATGGCTTAAAATTTTAAATAATGATACAACTAAAAGAAAACCTAAGCGGAAAAGTCTTTAGTAATTAGTAAAATGAGAAAATCGAGCTGTTTTACTAAGATTTTTACTAAATTTGGATGACAAAATATACGAATTTATGCCACGATATGCGACGAAAACAAAGAAAATACTCTATCACAGCAAATCGTATAAAGTGGCGTAAAATCAAGGAAAATCAGCATTTTCAAGGAGTTTTTAAGGCATGATTAAAATATTATTCATCTGCCACGGCAACATCTGCCGTTCCCCCATCTCTGAGTTCGTCCTCAAGGACATGGTAGAAAAACTCAGCATAGCAGATAAATTTGATATAGCTTCTGCGGCCACCAGCACTGAGGAGATTTGGGGCGGAAAAGGTAATCCGATATATCCGCCGGCGCAGGAAGTGCTGAGGGCTCATGGCATAGGTAGGACTGCTTACACAGACTTTAGTGGCAAGAGAGCCAGGCAGATTACAAGGCAGGATTATGAATATTATGATTATCTTCTCTGTGCAGATACAGCAAATGTGAGGAACACAATGCGCATAACCGGTCCGGACTACCAGGACAAGATACATTTGCTGCTCGATTATGCGGGAAGATATGGACAATCTATAGCGGATCCGTGGTATACGGGACGATTTGATGAGACATACAGGGATGTGTGTCAGGGATGTGAGGGCTTTCTTGATTATCTCAGGCAAGGCAATAGGTTGTAGATATGTGTTTACACTCTCGAAGGCATGGTTTTATATTGATTTTATATTGCTTGTTTTATATGGCAACACCACAAGAAACGTGATATGATTTACGCGTAAATGCATGAGAGAAAAATAGTTCTTTGGCATGATAATGAATAGAGAATACAAATATATAAACTACCAACGGAGGCACACAAATGGAATTATACAAAGGCAGACCGGATACAAATGAAGGACGACTTGAGAGGGAGATCAGAGTTTATGATTTCCTTGATGATCACGGCATAGAGTATTGGCGCACAGATCATGCTCCAGCAGACACAATGGAAGTTTGCAGCGAGATAGATGCGGTGCTTGGGGCAACCATTTGTAAGAATCTGTTTTTGTGCAACAGGCAGAAGACGCAGTTCTATCTGCTCATGATGCCGGGCGACAAGCCGTTCAAGACAAAGGAGATCACATCGCAGATAGGCAGCGCGAGACTTTCATTTGCATCGCCGGAGGATATGGAGAAGTATCTGGATATCAGGCCGGGGGCGGTCAGCGTCATGGGACTCATGAATGACCATGAGAATCATGTGCAGCTGCTTGTTGATGAGGATGTTATGAAGGGCGAATACCTTGGATGCCACCCGTGTGTGTGCACGTCGAGCTTGAAGATCAGGACTGAGGATATATTTGGAAAGTTTCTTGAGGCGGTTCACCATGATATGATCAAGGTGACGCTCACTGGAGAATAGGAGTGGTAAAAATGATGGCAGAGCGAAGAAACGGGGGCAAGCCTCGCAGAGAAGAAAACAATAAAACGAGTGGCAGCGTAAACGAAAGAAAAAGACAGACACATAGCAGAAAGTACGATGTAACAGGTGGAGAGAAACAAATAAAAACAGGAAGCAAAGGTAAAAATGTACAGGGAAAACCGCGGCAGGCACACTCATCACAATATAAGCCCAACCCAAACAGCAAATGCCCTATATCCCATCTGTGCGGTGGCTGTCAGTATGTGGATATGCCATATGAGCAGCAGCTTGCTGAGAAACAGAAGTATATAGATGGCCTGCTCGGAGCATTTGGCCCGGTGGACAAGATAATAGGCATGGAGAATCCGTATCACTACAGGAATAAGGTCACTGCGGCATTCAGGAGAAAGAAGAGCGGAGAAATAATTTCCGGGGTGTACGAGGAGGGGACGCACAATATACTTCCAGTCGAGAACTGTTATGTGGAGGATGAGAAGGCTGCGGCCATCATCAGAACATTTGCCGGACTGATAAAGTCGTTCAAGCTCCAGATATACAATGAGGATACAGGAACCGGACTTATCAGGCATTTGCAGATAAGAGTCGGAAGAAAGACCGGACAGATCATGGTGATCATAGTCACCGCATCGCCGGTATTTCCGTCCAAGAAGAACCTTGCAAATGCACTTGTGACAGCTCATCCGGAGATCACAACGGTTGTCCAGAATATCAACATGAAGGACACGAGCATGGTCATCGGCGACAGGAACCAGGTCATTTACGGCAAGGGGCATATAGAGGATATTATGTGCGGAAAGCGTTTCCGTATATCACCGGGCAGTTTCTATCAGGTGAATCCGGAGCAGACGGAGGTCCTCTATGGCAAAGCCATCAAGTACGCGGATCTCAAGAATAAGGAGACCGTGATCGATGCCTACTGCGGTATAGGAACCATAGGCATAGCTGCAAGCGACCGTGCAAAGAAGGTCATAGGCGTGGAGTTGAATGAAGCCGCTGTGCACGATGCCCGGGTGAATGTGAAGATGAACAAGATACAGAATGTTGATATTTACAGCAACGACGCCGGCAGATTTATGGTCGATGTCGCTGAGGAGGGTGACAGCATAGATGTGGTATTCATGGATCCTCCGAGATCTGGAAGTACAGAGGAGTTCATGTCATCGGTCATCACACTTGGACCCAAAAGGGTTGTGTATATATCCTGCGGACCGGAGAGTCTTGCCCGGGATCTGAAATATATGACAAAGCACGGCTATCAGGTAATCAAGATGACCCCTGTGGACATGTTCCCACTCACCCGCGGGGTAGAGACCGTGGTGCTCCTCACAAGGGCGGGTGCGGTACATCGTGGATAAAATTAACAAAAAGCCGGTTCTCTATGAGTGAGAACCGGCTCCGTTTATAAAAATGGAAGGTTTTATCGTAAATTAAATCACGTTACATATATTTGACAAGCTCATCGATGATAGGAGCGTAGTGTTCGCCTTCAAGACCATAGTCTTTTTCTTTGTAGTTCCATGCGGCGCGGCCTATTCCGTACTTTTCAAATACAGAATGGATATCTTTGTACCAGTTCAGAGTTCCGTCAAGTGGTGCCTGATCTATAACACCATATTCGCCGCCAGTACATAAATCCGTCTCTTTCTTCAACAGCCTTGATGCCGTCGAGAAACATTTTTTTCGAACAAATCAGGTCCGATGGAATTAAGTCCAAGGCTACTCTCGGTGATGGCCCCATGCATACACCCTTCGATCTGGCGGGATTTCTCCATGTAGTCATTGAAATCCCCCGGATATTCGATATGGAAATCTGAAGGCATACCTGTTACCCAGTAAGCAGACTGGTGGGTAAATACCATTGGCTCGTAACAGTGGAAATTGTAAACTATGTTCTCATCGTTGTGATGAGGGAGAAGTTTTATAGATGTAACAGCATTGTAGCCAACCCCACCGAGCAGGATCTTGGCAGTAGGTGCTTTCGCACGGATGATCTCGATGCATTTGCTTGAGATTTCGTTCCACTCGTTTACAACGGTCGGACTTACGACCTCGTTCAGCGGCTCGAACATCATTATGTCTGCATCCTTTGCATATCTGTCTATGAGCTTTCTCCACATTCCGTAGAATCTCTCCTGAAGAGGCTTCTCATGGAAGAATTCAAGAAGATGAGCCTCATCGTCAAATATATATCCATATGTCTTGTGCAGGTCAAGGACCATGTTGAGTTTGTACTTCCGGCACCACTCAATGCATGAATCGATGTAAGCGTAGCCGTATTCCTTATCACTTCCGTCCTCGTTTTCAAAATTATCGTAATCGATAGGAAGACGAACATGGTCAAGTCCCCATGATGCTATTCTTGCAATATCTTTTTCTGTGATAAATGTGTCAAGATGCTCCTTGTCAAGTGGTCCCTGTGAAAGCCATCCACCTAAGTTTACGCCTTTTTTGAATCCGTCTAAAGTTCTCATAATCTTTAACCTCCTGTGAAATAATAAAATATATATTGCACTCATTTGCCGTTCGGGAGTGCTTATCAGTTTCGTTTTCTGTGACTTTATAGTAGCATTTGCAGCTTTATGCAAATACAACAAATGTGTCATTAATATAATAATTATGCTATAGTAATATAATAGAAAGGAGGATGGACCATGAATATATCGAACGAGATCGTAAAACAGCAGTTTGTACAGAGAGAATACGGACTGGCGCACCCGACATACGACAGTGAACTTGACTTCTATCAGCTTGTCAGCAGTGGCAATGTGAAGGCACTGTCGGGTATGCTCCTCGCAGGAGAGGAGGATGCCGAGGTTCTGGCAGCCAGGGGAATATTGTCGGAGGATAAAGTCCGAAACAGAAGATATCACGAGATCGTGCTTGTGGCGATGATATCCAGATTTTGCATAGAAGAGGGCATGGAGGAGATGGAAAGCTACAATCTCAGTGACTTCTATATTAATAAGCTGGACAAAGCACAGACCACGCAGCAGGTCATAGAGATACATAATCAGATAATCATGGATTATGCCAAAAGGATGCGCCGGGTGAAGAAGAAAACAGTCATATCGCCACACTGTGTCAGGGCTATGGATTACGTATATGACCATTTGCATGAGCGGATAGATGTGCGGGAAGTGGCAGAATTTGTGGGAGTGGAACGCTCTTATCTGAGCAAACTATTTCATAAGGAGGTCGGTCAGACAATCTCAGATTACATCATGGAGAAGAAGCTTCAGACTGCCAGAAATATGCTTCTGTATTCAGATTTTTCCTGTACGGAGATATCGCAGTATCTGGCATTTGCCAGCGGAAGCTATTTTGCAAAATGCTTCAAGACAAAATATGGAGCGACTCCGAATTCATATCGCAGGATAAATTACAGGAAACACTGGAAAGAGGCGAAATCATAGTCTTGTTATGTGCTGGTATAATTGACAACATCTGTCAAAGGTTGTAGAATTACATGAGTTTTATTTGTATATATAAGGAGAATGAATAGCTATGTCATCTTTTAGATTTCATGTGGCTCTCGCAGCCGCCAAACTGAGCAAGGGACTCATCCAGCTCCTGGGTAGGAACGGTACGCATACACCTGGAGTTATCGCCCTGAAGATATGTCCGGATTTCCTGGCACAGGCGCCCAAGGCACCGCTTACGATATGTGTCACAGGAACAAATGGTAAGACACCTGTAGTAACCTGATAACTGATGTTTTGGAGAAGGATGGAAGAAGAGTTGTCAGCAACAGAACAGGTTCCAATATCGTCCCTGGCTGTACGACAAATGTCATCAACAGCCTTACATTTACGGGAAAGGTCAGAGTGGATGCCACTGTATTTGAGGTGGACGAGCGTGCTTCAAGGCTGATACTTCCATATGTGAAGCCGGATTATCTTGTTGTAACAGGACTTTTCAGAGATTCACTCAAGAGAAATGCTCACCCTGACTATATTTTCAGTGTCATAGATACCTACTGCCCTGATTCGGCAAAGGTTATCCTGAATGCGGACGAGCTTTGCTCAAGCATGTTGAAGAAAGACAGCTACAGAGTGTTCTATGGAATCGGCAAGCAGCCTGATGACAAGACCGAGCCATACAACCTTATCGCGGATTACCAGATCTGCCCTAACTGCGGCGAGAAGCTGAAGTACAATTACCTCAGATATCATCACATCGGCGATGTGGTATGCCCGAAGTGTGGACTTCACTCACCAGACAAGAAGTATCTGGCAACCGACATAGACAGAGAGAAGATGACAATTACTATACAGGAGGGAGACAAGAAGACAGTTTATCCGCTGATCCATACAGCTCTCTTCAATATATATAATGAAGTTACAGTTATCTCGGCACTGCGCGAAATCGGTCTCTCGGCTGAGAGAATCAAGGAACTCATGGGTCAGATCCATATACCGGATTCCCGCCACAACGAGACCACAGTGAATGGTGTTACAGTAATCCAGGCGCTCTCAAAGGGACAGAGTGCGGTTTCTTCATCCAGAACATTTGAGTATGTGGCAAATGAGGAGGGCAAGAAGGCTATCCTCCTTGCGATGGACGATCTTGAGGACAGACAGAAGAGTATAGAGTTCTCAGGCTGGATATACGATCTGGAGTATGAGCAGTTCAACAGGGATGATGTTGTACAGGTCATCTGCACAGGACCTAGATGCTACGACCACAAGGTGAGATGCTTACTGGCTGGTATCCCTGAGGAGAAGATACTCACAAATCTCAGCGAGGTCGCTGCGGCAGATGATGTGACTATAGATGGTGTTGACAGAATATACATCCTGTACGACTGTGAGAATTACGGAATGTCATGTGAGATGAAGAAGAAGATAATCAAGAGACTGGAGGGTGACAAATAATGAAGATTGAGATTTTATATCCGGAAATATGTACACTCTACGGTGACAAAGGAAATACAATGTACCTGCAGAAATGTCTGCCGGGTGCGGAATTTGTGACAACAGGACTTAATGAGAAGCCACTCTTCCTCAAAGAGAATATAGACATGGTGTATATGTGTTCCATGAGCGAGAAGAGCCAGGAGCTCGTGCTTGACAGACTGATGCAGTACAAGGACGAGATCGCAGCATGCATGAAGGATGGAAAGGCGCTTTTCCTTCTGGTTGGCAATTCCATGGAACTCCTTGGTGATTATATCAAGAGAGAGGATGGAACCAGAGTTACAGGACTTGGCGTTGTTCCGGGCATGTACTCAGTCCGCCAGACTCCGAATCGTTTCAACACGCTCATCAAGGCGAAGTTCAACGATATGATACTCATCGGATACACAAGCCGATTTGCCCACACTTACGGAATACCTGATGATATGACATTCTGCAAGGTGGAGATCGGACAGGGCAGCAATCCTGATACCATGAATGAGGGAATCTGCAAGAACAGAGTAATTGCGACATACATTCATGGACCACTGCTCATTCAGAATCCTGATTTTGTACATTATCTGTTGGAAAAACTGGATGCTCCTATGAAAGAGATACCATTTGAGGCAGCTATGCGCAAGGCATATGATGTGAAGCTTGCTGAGTATGGCAAGCCTGATCTGGAGCTGTCATAATATAGAGAATTATAGTGATAATTAAGCCCCGGTGGCCTTTGATATGTACCTGAAATCCAGGACACATGTCAGTATGCTGCCGGGGATTTTATATGTAGTAATGTATAAAACTATACATTTTGTATAGTTATGTAAACCCATTGAAAAGAAAAAGATAATATGTCACAATACAGATGTTGCCACCCCTAGACAGGCTAGGAAAGGGGGGGAGCGCAGTGACAGAACGGAGATAAGTAAGTGGTAATCAGCCCAAGGAGTACGTCGCCTTTAAAAGACGGAGAAAACCCCAGTAGCGCCAACTACTGGGGTTTTCGTTATGCTTTTGGGAAAGCATATGTCAGAATTTCTTGTTTCATTGTTGCTGACATTATATCATATGAATTTTACCTTCGCAACATTCATTTTCCTCACATATCTTAATGTTTTTTCTAGATGTATCAACTCAAAAGAAAGTAGTATAATGATATCGCAAGAAGAAAAAAAGACGCGACGCGAAAGCGGCATTTGTTTTTCCTTGCGATATCAACGAGAAACCCGTTCGGCGGAGCCGAACATGGAGCGCGGCAGCGCGAGGGTTCGAGTCTGCCAAAAGCAAGAGGAAAAATAGCGCGACGCGAAGCGGCATTTGTATTAGTAAATGCGAAGCGGCATTAGTTTCTGTAAATCGGGGTATATTATTCATAAAAACAAATGAAGAGACAATGTGAAAGGAGCAGTGGGTTACATGTTAAAGGACTGGAACAAGCCGGAGCGTCCATCGGATGAGGAGATAGACACTCGGTTAAAGATTGCCAGAGAGAATCTGACACGCAATCAGATCAAGGTAAAGGAAGGTAAGATACCTGTATTTGTCATATTTGAGGGCTGGGGAGCCGCAGGTAAGGGAAGTCTTGTGGGAAGGATCATAAAGAATATGGATCCGAGATTTTTCAACGTTGAGTCAGTGAAGTATTCCACAGATGAGGAAAAACGCAGACCATTCCTGTACAAGTATTTTACGAGAATACCGGAACAGGGGGAGTTTGTATTTCTGGATGGTGGATGGATGAGGGACATAGTAGGTGGCAAGATGTCTGGAGAATTGTCAGACAAGGAATACCGGAAGAGAGTTGACAGCACCAAGAGATTTGAGAGGACTCTGGCGGACAACGGATATCTGGTCATGAAATTTTTCTTCCAGATAGACAAGCATGAGCAGAAGAAGAGGCTTGAAACACTTCTTGAAGATGATACTACAAGCTGGAGAGTGTCTAAGCATGATCTGAAGCAGAACAAAAAGTATGACGAGTATCTTGAGGCATTTGACAGCTTTATGTATGACACCAATCTGTCAAATGCACCGTGGTACATGATAGATGCAAAGGAGAGAAAATGGGCAGAACTTCAGATACTCGATATCATCAATCAGGGAATAGATACTGCGCTGCTCAATCAGGGGCATGCTGTACCTATACTGCAGAATACATTTGCGCTCAAGAAGATCCCGAAACTTTCCGAGGTGTCTCTCGACAAGAAACTGACGGATGAGGAGTACAAGGAGGAACTTGACAAGCTGCAGAAGAAACTCGGCAGACTGCACAATGAGCTTTACCAGAAGAGGATACCTGTTATCATAGGCTACGAAGGTTGGGATGCGGCAGGCAAAGGTGGAAATATCAAGAGGATAGCGGAGGCACTTGATGCGAGAGGTTATGTGGTAAATCCTATAGCAAGTCCTGAGCCGCATGAGAAAGCAAGGCATTTTCTGTGGCGATTCTGGACAAGACTTCCTAAGTCAGGACATGTGGCGATATTTGACAGAACATGGTATGGCAGAGTCATGGTTGAGAGACTTGAGGGCTTCTGTTCGGAAAATGACTGGCAGAGAGCGTACAACGAGATAAATGAATTCGAGAAGGAACTCCACGACTGGGGTGCGATCGTCATCAAATTCTGGGTTCAGATCGACAAGGATACACAGCTTGAGAGATTCACACTCAGACAGAACACACCTGAGAAACGCTGGAAGATCACAGATGAGGACTGGCGTAACCGTGACAAATGGGATAGCTACGAGGTGGCAGTTGATGAGATGCTGGAAAAGACCAACACAAGCTTTGCACCTTGGCACATACTGGAGTCAAATGATAAAAAGTATGCAAGAATAAAAGCTCTTAAGATTGTGATTAAGGCGATAGAGGATAAGCTTGAACATCTCGACAATTAATGATGGCGCCGGATGCGATCACCCGATATCCAGAAAGATCTAACACATTTGAAACAGACATGTTTGAAACAAACATGTGTAAAGAAAAAAACACAAGGCGGTGATACACAATATTAAGGTATCACCGCCTTTTAAAAAGGTTTTAAGGTATATGTTCCACCTGGCGTGTCTGGCCGCAAAGGATATAATGTCCAGGGAGGGAGATACGGTCCAAGCATCAGGCAGACTGCAAAATATAAAAACTATATTTCCTGTATGGGTAAGACAGGAAGATAAGTTATTACCATAATTATATTGATTGGTTTTCTTTGATGATGGCGACTCCGAGAGGGGGTAATTCAAGCTCCCCGTCAACTACATTCTGAGTCTGAATGTCTGTTCCGTGAACATCAGATATGATCTGAGGTCCGTCTGTGTTGTTCAGGTAGAAACCATATGCAGTTCCGTCATCTGCATATCTGCAGTGATACTGAACTCCGTCAGGGAGATCTTTTATGGCGATACCGGCGTTCACCATCATCTGCTCCATGATCTCACCGAGTTTACTGTAATCTATTCTTGCAGCCACGTAGTAGGCTTTGCCCTCGCCGTAGCTGTTCACTGTCACTGCTGCATTTCCGGCGTAGAAATCAGAATCGTAGGTTCCAAGTACATCCGCCGTTCCGACTCTCAGGATCTCAGCATAGTCACGGAGTTCGCATGAACTGCCATCTGTGAAGCTCACGCTGTTTCTGTCAGATGGATACAGGGTGTCTATCTCTTCACTGATGATTCCAAATACATCTGCAAGTCCATTTCCCGGGAATCCACCGAGTATACAGAGCTGATCCTTGTCTACATAGCCCGTAAAGTAAGTGGATAGAAGCTGTCCGCCCCTCTTTACAAATGCGGCAAGAGACT